>Ga0193729_1000725_pt1 | contig 17217 bp, 14 predicted proteins | sample U1c2metaG_FD_143036 | JGI IMG/M metagenome (GOLD analysis project Ga0193729, IMG submission 143036) | Soil microbial communities from a riparian zone of the East river system, Colorado, United States - U1c2 | ecosystem: Environmental > Terrestrial > Soil > Riparian zone | place: USA: East River...
GACACCCGCACCGTCTGTTACCCCGCTACAACTCTGCGCGGTGGCCCCCGTTCCCAAGGTAAAGACAACAGTGCGGCCAGCGATGGGTACCGTGCCGTCCTCGAGTAGAACACCCGATAGATGCGCCGTGGTGTTATTGGCTATGACTGTATCGCCCGTATAGCTCAGAGTAGTCTCCTCCTTGGTAATAGTGAATGGTGCAGATGTACTACTCGGCTGGAAGAGACCAGCGCCGGCAAAGGTCGCGGTCAGCGTGTAGGGACCGGGAACCTGATTGAGCGTGATGTTGCATGAGGCCGCGCCGGTGGCGTCGGTGATACCGGTGCAGCTCTGTGCGCCGATGGTGAATGTGATGGTCTGATTAGCCACCCCCGCCGCCGTTCCGCTGAGGGTGAGTACACCGGAAAGAGTGACATCGTCGTGGAAGTCGCCGTTAGTAGCGCCAGTGTAAGTGAGCGTGGTGGGCGTCGAGGTCACCACAAAGGACTGGAAGAAATTCCTGACGTTGGTCAGACCGACGCCCGACGCAAACACTGTGTAAAAACGTCCGAGCACGCAAGCGTTGCCGTTGTAGTCACCATACTTGGGAGCGCCACCTCCAGTTTGGCAGGTTTCCCCAGCAGGGCACTGAAGACCGTCGCCCGAAAAATCGCAGGGTAGGTTCGTGGTGACGCTGCATCTGCCTGCATTCTCGGGCTGAACCGAGCAGTTTTCCGAGTCCCAGGTGGAACGGGGCGCGGCCGGCCATAGGTTGCACTGCGGGTCCGAGGTCGTTGAAATCTTGAACTCGTCGTTGTTGGGAACAAGGTTGCCTCCGGAAAGGCCGGCGCTCGCCGCAAAATAGTCGGTCAAATCATTGTTCGGCGCCGTGGCGGCTCGCCGATCGTACCAAGTGACGAAGGCACTGCCACCTGAAGCACAGGCCCACGGCATGAAGCGGCGCGTCGTGACGTTCGTGTTGATGGTAACAGGCGCTCTCCAGTTCACACCGCCATCGGTAGAATCCGCCACCAGAGTGTTCTCGTTGTTAGCGGCTGTGTTATTCGCCCATGCGGCATAGACATGGTTCGCGTTTGTGTCATCCACAGTGACCGTTGGGCTCGAGAGAATGTTGCCGTCGTTGCAGCGGTCGAGTCCGGCAAACCCGTTCATTACCTCGCAACCAGCGAAATTGTTGAAGCCGCTTACTGTGAACGGAAATCCGCCGGGAGCTCTCGTCATCTGGGCTCCCGAGGTGGTGCAGGCATTGAACTTGTCGATCCTGATGTTCCCCCCGTTCCGATATATTACGTAGAAGAATCCGTCGCTCCCCACGGTGACTCTGGGAAAGTCAGAGCCACCCTCGAGAGCGAGCCGCGGCGCCCAGGTCGCCCCGCTGTCGGGCGAGCAAGTGACATTGGCGCTCCCGCTCAGATCTCTGAAGGCCATATAAACGCTGTCACCTCCGACGCCCGGGTTGACTCTGTCAGCGCCGATGTGTTCCTGGTCGGAGCTACAAGCTCCCGTGCCCGAGTTGGGACACACCACGGCGTTAACCAGAGCGCCGAAGGTCTGGCCGTTCGTCGTGGAGGCGGCTACCTCGACGCAGTTGCTGTTGGCCGGACAAGGCGCGGCACAACTGCCTCCGAAACATGCGAGCGCTGCGTGATAAAAGTTCCCGCTCTGTCCAAATGCGAGTGAGCTATCACCGTCGTTAACTGGGAGACTGCCATTGAACGGGAAGGTTTGACCACCGTCGTTTGACGTGACGAACCCACTTTGCTTGGCAACCACGATGTTGGTGCCATCATTGGAGACTGCGATCTCGAGTTCGCCGTTATTCCCGAGGTTGTTAAGTTGCACCGGCGGGAAGATGGGCGCGCTGGCACTGGCGGCTTTCACACTGGAGGAAAGCTTGGTGGCCGCTTCAGGGGGCGCAACACGGGCTTGCGGAGAGTCACGGCGCCCCGGCAAGCTCTGGAGCTTGTTCAGTTCCTGCTGGACTTGCGCTGGGTTGCCAATTGACTGAAACATGAGGCTCTGGCCAATAGCGAGCACCAGGTCCTTTAGCTGCTGGTCAGCATTGGACGGCAGATCGCCCTCGAGACGGATCAGTAGGTCATCTGCCGCAACCGCGGTTGTGATTTGCACCATGTTACGATCCGGGAAAACAGGGGAGTTGCCTGGTTGAGGTCTCTTGACGAGCTGGACGCGCTGCAAGGCTGGCCAGCCACCGATGGCGAGGAAGGTTGAGGGCTGATTGGATTCCTTCGCATACTCTGCGAGTTGGTTCACCGCATCGGCGTGATCAGTCCTCTCCAGGTAGCCGATCACCACTCGAACGGTCGGCTTGGTAGTCTCCTGCTGGCCAGCAGGCACGTTTAGGATCACCCATGAGTTCAGAGTCGGCTGCCCCACCGACCAACCCTCCGGGTACCGCAGGGTAATGCCCTCGGCTCCGATGCTTACAGTTTTCGTAAGCGCCTTGCTTGCCTGCACAGGCTGAACCTGAGCGATGAGCGTCTTGACGGCTCCGAATGTAAGCTTGACTGGCAGTGCGGCCGCTAACGCCAGAATTACGCCAATGCCAAGGAATAAGTTCGCAACGATTTTTCTTTTCATAAGATATCCTTCTTTTCCATTTGACTGGGGAAATTTTGCGCCACGTTGCAGAAGAACGCGCTTCGCTGCATGAATCTTGTAATTGCAGGCAATCCGATCGAACGGGACCTGTTCATAATTGTTTGTTCTTCTTGGAAAACCTCGCTTGGGGAAAACGAGCCGCGTGCTTTACGCGCGGCGGGCTAGACGAGTGGGGTTTTGGGGTTAACGGATGATGCGCAGGTCGCTTCTCGCTAGTCAAGAGAAAATCAAAAAATCTGTCGAGCGCCCTTGACGAATACTTGGCAAACAGACCGTCTTTTGATGCGTTTCCGTGCGTGGCCATTCGCAAACACTAAAATCCGGAGCCTAACGAATCTCCCTTAGATAATGTGTTTTTCAGGGGGTGCCGATGATGGGATTCGAACCCATACCCCGCCTTCGCGAGAACGGATTTTAAGTCCGTTGCGTCTGCCATTTCGCCACATCGGCGCTGCATTCGCTGGAGTGTAAGCGTTTTACGCAGTCGGCGAAAATGAATTTCGCAGTTGTTGACGCACGTCGCTGCGATGGAAAGCGCTTCATTGTGCGTGCTGATGAAAAGCTGACTTCATTTGTGGAGCTTGAAGCGGCGATTTGCGAGTTTCGTTGACAGGCAGGCAACACCGCCACTGGCTATCAGGCGCTCTCAAACAACACGACCGCCTTCGGCAATACGTATCGTTTGCCCGTTGGAATCAATCGCTGAGACGCATCCCGACTCCGACGGCGCGCGGTGCGTGAGATCACGAACGACAAACCTCGTGGACTGTGTACGTTTGCGCGCTGTAACGCTGTCACGGAAATCCAAATGAAATTTGCCAGAGGCTTCATCGCCCTAGCCATAACCATCGCGTCTTGTAATTTGTTAGCTCAAGCCGCACCCCAGCCCACGCAATCAGGAATTGAATCGGCCGATCGACTCTTTCAGCTTGGGAAATTTGCCGAAGCTGGTGAACTCTACTCGCGAATCGCCGCTCAAGACCCTAACGACTATTCAGCAACCCTCCAGTTGGGTCGCATCGCATTGCTTTCCAACCGGCTGGACGATGCGCAGAAATGGCTGGAAAAGGCGATCACCCTGCGGCCTAAGGACACCGACGCGAAAGTCATGCTCGCCGAGGCGTTTTACCGGCGCGACGATTTCCAAAAGGCAGCGGCTTCGCTGAGCGGCGTAGATGTAGGCAGCAACAAGCTGCTTATTTCGCAGTATCCGGCACTCAACGTTGCGAAGTTGGAGAGCTTCAAGGGGCAGACGCCCTATGAATTGCATGGCGATGGAATGAGTACGCATCTGAGGTTCTTAAAAACCGATCCGCTGCCGGTGGTCAGCGTGCGTATAAACGGCGGCGACGAAGTCACCTTCTTCATCGATACCGGGGGGTCAGAGGTCGCGCTCGACACGGACTTCGCCAAGAAGCTTGGCGTCCCACAATTCGGGGCGGTGCAAGGCACCTTTTCCGGCGGGCAGCACGCTGAGGTTCAGAACGGGCGGATTGAGTCACTCACCATCGGCGACTGGACCGTCAAGAACCTGCCCGTAGCAATGCTTCCCCTGCGCCAACTCTCGAAGGGATTCGGAGTGAAACAAATCGACGGAATCATCGGGACTACTCTGTTTTACCATTTCCTGACAACGATGGACTATCCACGCGGCGAGCTTGTGCTGCGCCGAAAGACTGTCGAAAGCCTGGAACAGTTTACAAAATCATCAGGCAAGAGAGTCGTAGTTCCTATCTGGATGGCGAGCGATCACTTCATGGTGGGCTGGGGTCGCATCGAGACGCTCCCGCCTGCGCTTCTCTTCGTTGACACAGGACTGACGGACGCGGGTGTTAAGTTGGCGGAGTCGGTTATCAAGGAAGCTGGGATCAAGCTCGACGAAAAGAAAGCTTCGGAAGGAGCCGGCGGAGGCGGAAAGCTGAAAATCGTGCCATACACCGTGCATCAAGTTTCCTTCGGAGATATAAAGGAAGAGAACGTCCCGGGTCTTTACGATGGACCTTTTCCGTGGGAAAACATGTTTGGTTTTCACCTTGCAGGCATGGTCGGCCACGATTTCTTCAAGCCATACGCGGTGACCTTTGACTTTCAGAACATGCAGATTTTCCTGCAATAGACGTGCGGATCAAAGCCTTGTGCGATCGACTCTAATACTTCGTGTAGCCACGAAATCAAAGTAACTCATCATAACAGCGAGTGGTTAACTGCGGCGATTGGTTAGCCCACATTCGCACTCCTAATTTCATGCGTCGGAGCCTACAAGGAGTATGTCCCCAGGATCGACTGGAACGACAAGAGACTCCCAGGCGACAGTTATCGCACTGAAGGCCCGCAATGCATTTCGGGTCGGTTGCGCGATCAATGCGGTATTGCCTCCTACCAGGAACGTGTCCCCGGTGTCCACAGCAACGCCGAGACTGGCCCACGCTCCAGTGACAGCACTGTACGCGCGCAGCTGATTCTGGGTCGGTTGAGCAACCAAAGCCACTCTTGCGAGATAGAAGTCCGGGTTTTGTTCTGACATGTGTGTCCTTTCTGTCTTTGTTCTTTGTTTATCCGTGGTGCTTTCTAACGAGAAAGAGATAAACGGCGGCAGGGTGTCGTGGCAAGCACGTTGAGTTGTCTCCCAATAAAGCCGTTGCCATCCAGCGTCTCGTCGATGGCCTGCAGTACCGTAAAGCTCAGGAAACCATTGCCATAATTTCTCGGGCTTAACCGGCTCTTTGAAGGAGATAGGGAAACCACGATTCGTGGCGTGTATCGTACGACCTATTGGATTGGAAGCGGTATCGTTGTCAGCTGTGAATAAAGGGTAACAGAGGATTGCGTGTTTGGTTTGAAGCGCCACTGCGAGAATGTGTTTATAACATCAGCATCGAGAAATAGATTCTTTGTGCTACTCCTGACATAGATCCTTGAACTTTCCCTGAAAGCTTGTCGACAACGTATGGCAAATGACGCAAACAGTACCGTCAGAATTAGAAGGTTTTTCATAGGCGGAAGGCTTCGTAAATGTGTTCAGGAATAGCCTCTGGCTCCTGCGTTTTGATCACGTTGCCAGCCTCATCATAAACCCAGATCACGGCGTCACGTGAGGAATCGCCCCTCTTATTGTCGAGTGCTATGGGAGACGACATAGGGTTTCATGACGCCGTTGCCGGTATCGTGCGCCTCGGTCAGTGTGTGCGAGTCGGGTGTTCGCCCAATTGTGTCATGTCTTGTTTGTCATTTTTTGGCGCCTTACCTAAAGCGGTAACCCGAGACCTGCCAATGGCCGGACTCTTTGGTTAAAGTCACCTGCCAAAAGCCTGCGCCTTCGAACGAAGTGTGTAGGTGAAAAACTCGTTATAACCATGTGGAGAGCCAGGAAGCGTTCTCGCGAACTGCGCTTTGACCAATGTCTGCCGCAAGATCGGCTTGCTTTATGGTGAGGCCGGCCGCCATACTTTTTAGGAGCAGCCTCTACAGTCTACAGCTCGTACTTGGTTGGTCTGCCAGGTCTGCCGTGTTGTTCGGTCCGTTTGGACTTTCACGGCATAGCCGGCGCGTTACTTTGTGCTGATCTGCGCAGGCGAAGTGACGACGATCTCCGGTTTGCCTTTATGTAAGGTAATCTTTCCGGACACAGAGACAATTCGCCCTTTGTATTGTTGCGTCTGCGGAAACTGCGCAGCGCTCTTCGAAGGGATAAAGGCCGTAAACGCTTGGTTTGGGTATTTCCCGCCCATATTCAGAAACGTGTTGCCTTTGCCCAAATGCTGAACTCCATCCACCCTATCTGTTATCGTTGCGGTTTCTCCCACATGCCTGGCCGCTTCTGTGGCCTTGTAATTTGGCGTCGACTGGCAACTGGCCAATGCGACAAGCGCGCCAGCGAGTAGCACAAGTAATGTTTTCGGTTTCATAAGGCTGCGAGATTAGATAAAAACGTGTCCAAATGTCGAGAATTAAAATCACGGCCTTTCTCGGCGCAGCCCCCACTGGCCGTTGAACAGGGTACAGCGACACCGCCTTCGCCTGATCCTACCACAGTCGTTAGCGGCCCCTTATAGTTCTCCAGTCTCACAGACGTTCGAACTCCGCCTCACGACTGGCACGACATTTCCACGGGAAAACAAATGTGACCGGCGACGATGTCGCCGCTCCGTACTGCAAAACACGCGCGACTGCGATCGTGAACGTCACGCACATCATTGCCGTGCCGAGCTAAAGCTTTCACCGCTTGGAAAAAGTCTTGATCTTAGGTTCCCAAATCTTGTAAAAGGTTCAAACGCAGCCAGTGGCCCATCACTGGCGGCGTAAATCAAATGACAATCCTTCAATTGTGCGTTCCGCCGATGGAACGCACTTCAACTCTCAAGTCGTGAACAATGAAAAAAACAACAAGAAAAGATAGCCGTTTCGGGCTCGGCTGGATGCCGGACCTTCCCGATAATCGAGATCATCTTTACGCCGCGCCGCTGGCAAAGCTGCGTGTGCTTCCCACCAAAGCCGATCTCCGCAGGCAATGCCCAAAAGTTTACAACCAGGGCCAGATCGGCTCCTGCACTGCAAACGCAATCGCCGCGGCCATCGAGTTCGATCGCAAAAAGCAAAAGCTGGCGGACTTCATTCCGTCCCGCCTCTTCATTTACTACAACGAGCGAAGCATCGAACACAGCGTACCGCTCGACAACGGCGCGCAGATCCGCGACGGCATAAAGAGTGTGAACAAACAAGGCGCTTGTCCGGAAACCGAATGGCCTTACGACGATACTCCTCCGGATCCGAACACCAATCTCTGGCCCCCCGACGCAAAGCCAAGGCAGAAACCGTCGAAGTCTTGCTACACGCATGCCAAAAAATTCCGCGCGGTGAATTATCAGCGGGTTGACCGCATGCTCTCGCAAATGAAAGGCTGCCTCGCAGACGGTTTTCCATTCGTGTTTGGTTTTACGGTTTACGAGAGCTTCGAGAGCGCGGAGGTCGCCAGGACTGGCGTGCTGCAAATGCCCAAGCCGAGAGAAGGAGTGGTCGGTGGTCATGCCGTCCTTGCAGTTGGCTACGAGGACAAGACTGAGCGCTTCATGGTGCGCAACTCTTGGGGCGCAAGCTGGGGCAAAACAGGCTATTTCACGATGCCTTACTCATATTTGCTCACCGACAATCTTTCAGACGATTTTTGGACAATTCGCCTGGTGCACTAACACCGCGCGCCAACCCGTTTATCTAATGCGGCACATTTTGCGCGGCCTCGACCGCGGTGTCCTTGATACGCTTGGATACACCAGAGGCGCCGCCTGGCCGTGAGCGGCAGTGAGTGAAGGCGATACCCATACGAAACGCAAATGAAATTGCGCAATGCGAACTATTCGGTTCTTCGCTAAACCTCACACAGCAGAATTGCACAGTCCTCTCAAAGCCGGCGCGCGACCCGCAGAAGTAACAATAAAGCCGTTGGACGCGGCCCAAGAGAACTATCTGAGCGTTCGCTCAGAGTAAAATTCTGTTAGAAACATCCATGCGCTGAGATTCTCGACCAACAGAGCCCAAAGGAGACGATTGATCTGCGCCAGTATGCCCACGCGCTACCGGTTTTTCACGCATACGCACCTTCGCGTGAGTCCTTCCTCGAACGAAGTTCCGCGAGCATGTCTCGCTCGCCGAGGTCGGACGCCCATTTTGGTCGAAGCTGAAAATGCGGTTCGTCCTGAATGGTTTTCCAGTTGCCGCCCCACTCAAGCCCAAGATCCGCCCCAAGAACACCGACCGCCTTATACTTGGGCGAATCGTCGAGGTATTTGTTTCCTTCGAACACACCGATGTCGAAAGCGATTCCAAAATTGTGATTGGAATAACCGCCACGCGCGTTTGTCACGATCTTGCCTGTTGTGGTTCGCCCTTGCGCGTAGAGATCGTTCTGTTCGTCGTAAGTACGAAGGCCACTGATCACTTTGATGGTGATGCCGTTGGCAGCTGCTTTTGCGATGAGTGCGCGCGCGTATGGCTGTACTTCTTGAAGCAGCGTTCCAATCACCCTTTCACTTCGATCATCCACCTTATCGGTCGCCGGCTCTGGCGCCTGCGCGTTTGGACAGATCCGGTCGTAAATCGCTTGCCACGTTTCGGGACCGGGCTTGCCATCGGGGTTAACGCCGAGTGCTTCCTGAACTGCGCGAATAATTTGGTCAAGGTTCATAACGATGATCTACACGCTTTTATGAAAAGCCGATTCTTCAGCCGCTCTTAGTCGATCCGCACGGACGCCGGCTTGAACTTTGCGCCTGAAACCGTGTTCGGGTCTACCACGGGACGAGCAACGCGGTTCTTCAACCAGCAGCGGCCACCCGGGCCTTGTATGCCCGGGCGGACATACGTCCAGGAAGCGCAGATCTCATTCTGGGCACACGCGGTCTCGCATGTCTTCCAGCCGTCCGTATCGAAATTCTTGAAATCGGAACCAGGGCGATTGATTTTGTCTTCTGCCCGCAGATCACTTTCCGAGATGAACTTGCGCGGACCGGAATCGCAGCACGCGTCTTTGACGATGTTGGGTAGGTTGTCCTTGAGCCAGCATACTCCGGTTGGCCCTTGGAATCCAGGCTTGACCCATGTATAGGCTTGGCAGCGGGACTCGCCGCCACAGGTATTCCTACACACGAACGCCGAAGGCGCATTGAAATGATCATAGTCATGGCCCGGCAGGTTGGTTCCGTCTACAGCGAAGGCCGACCAAGAGAACATCGTCAATACAATCGAACTCAAGATAAGAACCGCAAAGATAAATAGGCGCGTCAAGGATATAGCCGGTGAGGGCCAAACAATCGCTGATTGAGTTGAGTCTCTCATAGTCTTCTTGTGCTCTTTGTCGTCTTTGTTTTGCTGTATCTCCACGCAAGTGATCCTGGCGATTGCGATATTTTGTGTCTAGACCCCTAAAAGTATAAAGCCACTTGCATGCTAGAGAAATTTCGGACGGATCCTCAAGTGATCTAAGCCGCCAAGACCGCTAGCCCTGGATCAAAGAGGGCGCGCTGCCGATGTCGTCGCCATGGCGACACGTTAGATCGTTCAGGGAGTCCTATCGTTAGAATAGCAATGCGAATTAGCACTCGAACCTGCGCATCCCGCAAGGCACCGTCCTCAACGTCCGGCGCTACGGATCAACGGTCGAGTGACGAAGGACATGTGCTCGCTCGCCGGCTGTTATAACAAGCAGTCACACAAACAGGGCAACCAGTCCGAGTCGAAAAAGGCTGTTCCAGCCATAAATACTTTGGTGGCTGAGAAGAGAGTGCGTCCGGCCCGACGCCTCTGCAGCAGCGGCTTATACGGCCGAAGCTCTTCGAGGTGCTGCCGCAGATAATTAAGGAGGTGCCGTCTACGTTCCGCGCCACGCGATGAGACGTCAGCACCGTAGGCAATTGACGGTGGTAACAACTCGTTATCGACATCCATAACCCGCTCGTAGATGGCGTGCCAACGTTTCTTCACTGTCCAGGGAGAAAGGGACAGCGATGCTGCCACCCTCTCACACGTTTCTCCCATCAAGGCGTGTTGCAGCAGCGCTCGCTGCGAACGGCTGAAGTGAAACCGTGGCGCGGTATAAATAAAAAGACCGGCGACGTTGGTGCCCGGATGCGCAAGCGCCTCTTCTTTAGTTAACCCGACGAGGCATGGCCGCTGCGAAGGTACTGGCTTAGGAAGGCGGTTTTGTCGAAAGTAATTGACATAGTCGCGTCGGAGGCGAGCACCCGCATCGAGCATCCATTGTGATCTTTCCGTTCCAATCGGGTCCGTGAGAAATTCCTTAATGCGATAGCCGCGCAGGGCGAGATAAAACGCTGCGCTTTGTTTTTCGCGAATCGCAAGGAATTGCTCGGGCGCGAACCCATCCTGTGCCCAGCCTTCAAAACACATCACTACGTTCAATCCATCGCCAGCATTGGCGCAGGCGACCTGTTCGCGATTCAATACTGGCAATTGCCGCGAAAGATATCGCCGCGCGAACTCAATCCCGAGATAGGGAGGAAGCGTCAATCGCGCTTCCGAGCAGAATTCGTCAGTAACAAAAATGATTACATTGAACGAAACAACCCGCGAACCGACCGGCTTAGCACGGTCCTCGACGAGAAAAAGCTTCATTGCTCCGGTGCAAAGCAAGGTGCGCCATATTTCCGGCAGGATGCGTCTGCTCGTTTCGGCATAAGGAAGTCGCAACGACTCATGGAGGGCGTAGCAATTCGCAAGATCCTGCACGCTGCCTTCTCGCGCCATCAGATTGATGGCGTGGGGCGGCTTCGCTCGCTGAGCACACGCCAGCGACTCAAGGCCACTGAGAGTTTTCACGGAGGAAAGTCTTACCGAACCCACTATGCCAGAATCTTTTCCGCCGATGCAAGCAGATTTTCCACTTTTAGGGGTCTTGCATCGGAAGTCCGTTTTTCGCTAAAAATAACAATTCAGGGGGTGTGATAGACCTTTGAATCAAACGAATCCCAAACACTAATGCGAAAGGAATAAAAGCTATGCCAGACGACGAGGGCGACCAACAAACTAGCGATGATCAAAGTGCAAACAGTGTTTCTTTTGATGTCGAAGGAGATGTGCCGCCAGTTGCTCAGCCAAATCGATGGCCTGTTGGGCGACCGTGACCACGATGAATATTTCATGGAAGGATCAGCGATGCTTTACAATTGAGACTGCTATGGACTCCCTTGGCAGTGATTTCCGAAAGATTTTTGATGATAATACGAGCCTGGCGCCGGATCGAGTTCAGAACCTTTCCGACGCTACCGGAATTTACTGTCGAAACGGAGGCAGTTATCTAGAGCGAGTAACATAGAACGAACAATTCGATTAACAGGAGAATACCACTTATTACCAACTAGGAGACCACGATGAGAATCGCAGCCGAAAGCATGCAGCTGTCCGAGCAAGTGTTTTGGCGATTCGAACCCATTTCCACAAAACAGAGTTTTTACACGACTATTAAACATTAGATAACCAAACAACAAAGGAGAAATATTATGGCAATGGTAGAACCGAGCGTTATGGCCAACTCGATCATGGGCAAACTTTACAACATTCTCACGAATGGCGACGACACGGTGCCCAAGTCCGAAGACAATTTCTTTAGCTGGGCGACGCCCGGTATACCCATCGAGGCGGGGGACTTCGAGTTTCTATCGCAGGGACTGACCGGAGTGGTCAAAAAAGCTAAGCTGGACGAAATACGGGGACCGGAGAATGCGACTGATAAGCCGGAGATAACCCCGCAAATGCTCGAATCCCTGCGCGCTCAAGACACCGCTGGGCTTTACATGCAGGCAGAGAACTTCTCGCGGCTCGTCGATTTCGTCCCCGATCTGGCGAGCACTACAAACAACCAGTTCGCGCAGTTAAGTGTCATGAATAACGAGGGAACGTTGTCGGAACGGTATGAGTACATCTTGCGGATGAGCCAGATCATGCAAACCGAGTTGCCTGAGGAGACAAAGAAAAAAATCGAAAAGTTCCGCGGCTTGCTAAGTGTCACAAAGACGAAGAAAAACTTGATAGATGATACCGAAACCCAAGTGACTGAACCCAGCCCGCTGGTAGTCGCTTACAACCAGAAGATGGGCGAATACGAAAATGCGGCGCTGGAATACAACTCCCATCGTATCGATGCGCTGACAGCCGATAATGTGAAGGCCGTTCATTACTGGGGCATCAACGCAAACATTCTGCGAAACAGGGTGAAGGCCGCGATGGCCGATTGGGTGAGTAGTGGTTACAAGAATGACTATGAACAGATCGCTGCGTTCATTGATCAGGTCATGCAGCGTGACATGGCGTTGCTTAAGCAGCAGTACCGGGATGATTTGGAAAAGGCCAGATTGACCGGCCTGGCTTCGGGCAGCGATTTTTTCTATAGTTCACTGGTGCCTGGCAATTTCATGAACGCTTCCGGTTGGACCGAATTCGGCTTCAGGTCGGTTGATGTTAACAGTGCAGCGAGTTCAAGTTACAGTTTCAGCAGCCGTTCGACCAGCGCCGGAGGTGGATTTCTCGGTGTTTTTGGAGGTGGGGGAAGCGCGAGCAGTGCCCATGGTCGAGAAGAATCCAATGTCCACTTCGACACCGAAACTTTCGGTATGGATTTCAAGATCACCCAAGTCCCGATCGTGCGTCCATTTTTGAAGACCGCTTTTTTGGTCAGCAAGCTGTGGCGATTCGACCAGAACAATCCAGAAGCAAAGGGCGATATGGTTAGCGATGGCGGCAAGCCGGCGAAAGGTCTTATTCCCGCCTATCCCACGTCGATGATTTGCATCAAGGATCTCACGTTGCGCTTTGGTAAGAGCAGCGGCTTGCAAGAAGCTGAATCGAGCTGGAGGCGATCATCGGCAAGTGGCGGAGGGGTTGCCTGTTTTGGTCCGTTTCATTTCGGCGGCTCGCATGGCCGAAGTTCCGCCAGTGGAGAACGCTCATCCCAATATCACTACGACGCCGAGACGCAGACCATGACCGTGCCCGGCGCGCAAGTAATCGGGTTCAAATGCCACATTTTGCCAAAATCTCCCGACCCGAACAGTAGCATTACTCAGTGGATATAAATTGCGCGGGCACTCCCGCTCTCATGACGCGGGCTGCGCCTGCAAATGCGATAGCACACTTCGATACTTGAAGAACACATGGACTCGGCAGCGCAATTGGCCTTAATGACCAAAGCGAAGAAAGTATTCGGCGCGGATGGTACCTTTCTAAGCTTTCCTGTTTCACCGCTACCTTACACGAAGCGGCAGTTGGATTTTTTCTCCCAAAATGGTGCGGACGATACTCGCCAGAGCTATACCAATCTACAGGCGTTTTCAACGCTGGTGAATCTGATCCCCAGCGATGAGGCGTGGCTGCCGACGGAAACGCGCTTCCTTTGGGATGTTTATGAAAAAGTTCTGAAAGAAGCGGACTTCGCATCCTCGTCGCGCACATCGGAAGAGGAATCGGCATATCAGCAGGCGCTTGCTTACCTGCGGGTACCCGGTGATGGCGGTAGTTGGGAAGAGAGCTCCCCGGTCAAGGCCTATAGACAGTATAAGGATGCCTATTTGCTCGCCCAGCAGAAATATCTCGCCACCAAGAGCACGGCTGAATGCGCGACCGACCCGGCCGAGCAACAGCGCTGGCGGGATCTCGATGAACCCGCGCAGCGGGCGGAGTTGGACGCGCTGCAAACGCAGTGGATCGTCGCCGGATACAAAAATGAGGTGGAGGCTGCGCAGAGCAAGGTTGTTAGTCTGGGAGCGAGATCGCCCATTCAGACATGGGGCGAGTGGCAAAGCCGCTTCAATCGAGACATCGACACCGTCACCGGCGCATCAGACGCGTCTACGGTCTATCCCAGTTTTTTCAATCCTTCCAACGCTCTCGAAGAGGGTGCGTGGCAGCCATTCAAGCTCAGCGAAGAAGAAGTCATAGCATTACTCAACGAGACGCCTGCGGAAGTACGCGCCCGCTCAGGGATTGAGAGCACTGGGCCGAAGGTGAAGTCACTGAGCTTCGAATTCAGCTCTGCGGCCATCTCGCGGAGTTGGTTCGAGTCGGACGCGCTTCGGGCGCGGTTCTGGCGATTCAAGGAACCAGCGCCTATCATTTCTGATGGCGCTACACCTCCATCAGGCGAATGTCCTGCTTATGTGACGGCTATCGTATTTGCACGTAAGGTGGTAATGGAACAAAAGCAAGCCGAGCCGACACAACCGGGCATCCAGTCCTTCACTGGTTTCCGTTTTTCCGCCGCGGTGATAGACCAAACAAGATTAATGCGGACACAACCCGAAAGGGTAGCGCCGACGTTGCCTCAACATATAGGCCGGCCCGTTCCTATGATGTCACGGGTCGTCAGAGATCACCGAGCGGTGATCGCGCCGCCGGCGAACGTGCAGATAAGAAGCGCTGCAGTGCGGGCTGCCATTGTTAGCCCTGCCGTAGCGAGACCGGTCACACTATCCGCCTCCGCGAGTTCGCTACAGAATCTTGGGGCTATGTCATTCCACCGTTTGCCCCAGGCGTCGTACCAAACCGCACCAAGGCCTACTCCGCCCCCGCCGATTATCCAGGACGAGTCGATTTATGTCCTGGCATTCATATGCAAAGCCGTGCCGAAATGCCCTGATCCAGACCCTACTTTGCAATGGTAGTCGGAGTGACGCGATGGATAACACAAAATTTTCTACAAAATGAGATCCCAATCATCGCATTTATGTTATTGGTAACCTAAACCGTTCACTCCCGCGGAGGGAAAAACTATGCAAATTCGTGATTTTATCGGTGTGAAATTTCCGAAAGACAACCAAACTTACTTCGCAGAAGTAAAGAAGGTCCTTCCAGGTGACAAGCTTGAATGTAGATTTGTTCACACTGGAAGCGTTTACACATTCAAAAAGTATTCTGGCTGGCTGGAGGTTGCCGAAACAACCGGTGCATTCAAACCGGGCACGCGTACCAGCGATGTAACTCTCTACGAAAGGACCGACGAGCAAGTTTCTTCCGGTAGCAATGTTGGCGTGACCTTCGACGACGGCAACAGCTACTTGGGTATAGCTGAAAAAACAAGCCCCACATTGGACATAAAATTCCTTCACTCCGGAAATAGTTATTCTATTGATAAGGATAACATAGCCCACCGCGCAGGCGGCATATATGATGGAAGAAAGGTACTGGAGATAAAAACCTGCGCTCCCGGTAAGAGTCTCTTCTCCAGCGAAATTGAGAAGATATTCGCGCTATCGATATCCGATCAGTTCGGTAAACCAATGCGTGGCGAGTTCGAAGCGAAAATAAAGGCCGATACCGGTGATCCATTCTCTGATTACGTATACAATAATAGCGCTCTTGTGGCAGAAGATGGTGTAGCCCAAGATAAGCTCAACATCAAAAGTAAGAGTGGCGAATCTCTAATACTGAGTCTGTCATTTCATCCTGCACTCTTACCGTACTCTCATAATGTTGAGGAAAGTTCAGCTATAGACCGCGATACTGCCATCTTGGGGCAAAGAACTTTTGCGTTCAATGCCAATGCAAGTTCTCTTCATTTTAATGTCACCGTTAAGTACGATACGATAAGTGTAACGAGTACTAGCAAAGAAGAGGCAATTAACACCGCCTACGATTTGGTTCAAAAGAATAAATCGCATACCAGCTCTGCAGAATATGGAGTTCAGGCAAAAGCTTCCGTATTCTTCGCTGAAGTAACAGCAACCGATAAACACACCACGTCGGATACCGATTCCTCGGGGACAACCACTGGTTCTACAACCGGGATTGTCACTGGCGCCGGGTCGGCGACTACATGGAATGTCTATTATCCTAAGGGCTTGGATATCAATGAATTATTTTAGATTCGTCGCGACCCCGGATGTGAAGCGTTAGTAATTCCGAATGAACGAGTAAAATAATTGGTGCTTCTTTGCAACTTCATAAAATTCCTGGCAATGGAAGACGATGACTCCGCTTTTTTCTATGAAGCCGGGATGATGATTGACTCCAACGACTCAGTTTTCGTCTACTTTAAAGCTATCGACCTTATTGTCCTTACAACTATTCCTGCAAGCAATTCACCTATCTACAAATGAGCACTCCCGACACCAATACCGACGATTCGAAATTAGTTACTACTGACACAGTCTATGTTAGCCCGGATGGTGGAACCACCGACGAGGCATTTCCGAAGCCAAACGTCGAATACGACTTTTGCGTTGACATCGCTAACGTGGGCGAGCTTCCGAGCGGATCCTTTTTTGTCCGCTTCAATTTGAGTGGCGATCAGGATCCACCCATGGATCTGGATTTTTCGCAGGATGCCGGGTTGGATGCAGGAACGGGCGTCAAAGCTGTCGTTCACTTCGGGCAATTTCCAAACAAATTCGGGACATATCATCTCGAAGCCAATTGCGCCGGTTCATTTGATATTACCGTCAATTCGGAATCGACCAGCGACGCCGGGTCGGGTGGCGGCGATTCAACAACGGCAGAGTCACAAAGCCAGAGCAATCAACATCATGATCAGTGCTCGATAGGGAGGGCATTCACATGAGCCACGCCTACTTCTTCAAGGGCTCGGGATACGTGCGCTACAACATCCTCACGGATCTGGTCGACGTTGGCCCGGCGGCGATTGCGGAGTTCTGGACACATCTGCCGGCCGAGTTTCAGAGCGACTTAGACACGGTCGTCAACTGGGGGAACGGTCACGCCTACTTCTTCAAGGGCTCGGGCTACGTCCGCTACAATATCCGTACTGACCTCGTGGATGTTGGCCCGGCGGCGATTGCGGAGTTCTGGACACATCTGCCGGCGGAGTTTCAGAGCGATCTGGACGCAGTCGTCAACTGGGGCGACGGCCACGCCTACTTCTTCAAGGGCTCCGGGTACGTGCGCTACAACATCACCACGGACTTCGTGGACGTGGGCCCAGCGGCGATTGCTGAGTTCTGGACGCACTTGCCGGCGGAGTTCCAGAGCGACCTCGACGACGTCATCAACTGGGACCTCCAGACGATTATCGACTGGTCGAGCATCTCTGCTGATGAGCGCATGGTGCACGTTATGCAGCTCCTGGTAGAAACCTAC
>Ga0193729_1000727_pt1 | contig 17202 bp, 19 predicted proteins | sample U1c2metaG_FD_143036 | JGI IMG/M metagenome (GOLD analysis project Ga0193729, IMG submission 143036) | Soil microbial communities from a riparian zone of the East river system, Colorado, United States - U1c2 | ecosystem: Environmental > Terrestrial > Soil > Riparian zone | place: USA: East River...
TGGCGGGCGCCGCGGGCCCGATCTCACCCACATCGCAGACAAATTGACCCATGACAATATGGTCATCCGCATCGTCAATGGCGGAGGTAATATGCCAGCGTTCGGCAGCTCGCTTAAGCCGCAGGAGCTTGACGCATTAGTGGCTTTCCTGGAATCGCGCAAACGTCCAATTCGACCGCAAGATCAATCGCCGATGGCACGAAACTGAGTCTTTCAAGGATGGCCACCCCCGAAATTTTTTCGAGCTTTACCGTTGCCCATAAAAAAAGTAGCAACGAAGACTGCTGCTCACACGATTGAAACGATATGGGGTCGCTTACTGGCTTGCTCTCGAAATGGCCCCTCATTCGTCAAATTCGTGAACGTGCCGACGGTACTGGTCTCGAGGCGATGTCGGATAAAACGCGCGCGATGCACGCGCGGATCGATGATGCGCAGGTGGCGCGTTCGGTTTGTCCTTATTGCGGAGTTGGCTGCGGGCAGTTGATTTACCACAAAGACGGCAAACTAATTTCGATCGAGGGTGATCCGGGGAGTCCGATCAGTCAGGGTAATCTTTGTCCGAAAGGCGCAGCGTCGTATCAATTGCTGACGCATGATCGGCGCGAGACGAAAATGAAATATCGCGCGCCGCGCGCGAAAGAGTGGACGGAAATTTCGCTCGATCGTGCGATGGACATGGTGGCGGACCGCGTTTGGGAATCGCGCAAGCGCACGTTCGTGCACAAAAAGGACGGCGCGACCATCAATCACACGACTGCGATCTGCCACCTCGGTGGTGCCACGCTCGACAACGAAGAAAATTATCTTATCCGAAAACTGTTCACTCTCGGCCTGGGGATGGTCTGCATATCCAACCAGGCGCGGATATGACATAGCAGCACGGTGCCCGGTCTGGGCACCTCTTTCGGCCGGGGCGGAGCTACGACTGCGCAACAAGATCTCGCTAACGCCGATTGCATTTTAATCGAAGGCTCGTCCATGGCCGAAGCCCACCCGGTCGGCTTCCGCTGGGTGATGAAAGCAAAGGAGCGCGGCTCGACCATCATTCATGTTGATCCGAGATTTTCGCGAACGAGCGCGCTGGCCGATATCTGGGTGCCGATGCGCGCCGGGGGCGACATTGCGTTCCTCGGGGGAATCATCCGCCACATCATTGAGAATAATCTTTTCTTCCGCGACTACGTCGTCCATTTCACGAATGCCTCCTGCATTTTGCGCGAAGATTTTCGCGACACGGATGAAGGCGCGACTGGATTCTTTTCCGGCTGGAAGGAGGAAGAGCGCACCTACGACAAAACGAGCTGGGCCTACGAAGGGCATCCCGATCTCAGTTTCCCGGAACGCGATCTGACCCTGCAACATCCGCGCTGCGTTTTTCAATCGCTGCGTCGCCATTTTTCTCGCTACACGCCGGAAATGGTGGAGAAGATTTGCGGAATTTCGCCGGCGCTCTTCCACAAGGTAGCGGATGCACTCGTTAGGGCATCCGGTCCGGATAAGACAGCGGCGATTTGTTACGCGCTTGGCTGGACGCAACATTCGAAAGGCGTCCAGATCATTCGGACCGCGGCAATCCTGCAGCTTTTGTTAGGCAATATCGGCCGGCCTGGGGGCGGAATTCTGGCCCTGCGCGGTCATGCCTCAATTCAAGGTTCGACCGACATCCCAACGCTCTACGACGCCTTGCCCGGCTACCTGGTGATGCCACGCGGCGACGGGAGCGAAGAGACATTGCAGGAGCACCTTCGACACAACACGAAACCGACGGGCCTGTGGAACGATTACCCGAAGTATTTCATCAGCATCCTCAAAGCCTACTACGGCAAGAACGCGACGGCCGAAAATGATTTCGGCTACAACTGGGTGCCGAAACTGACCGGAAACCACTCCTTCTTCGAATACCTCTACGACATGGCCGACGGGAAAATGGAAGGGATGTTCATGATGGGCCAGAATCCGGCGGTTGCTGCGGCCAACTCCCGGTTCCAGCGAACGTCGCTCTCGAAATTAAAATGGCTGGTCGTCCGTGACATGGTCGAAATCGAAGGCGCTACGTTTTGGTACGACTCGCCCGAGATCGAGCGCGGCGAATTGAAGGCGGAAGACATCGAGACGGAGGTTTTCTTTTTTCCAGCGGCAGGCCACGCGGAAAAGGCAGGCGCCTTCACGCAAACGCAACGCATGTTGCAATGGCGGCAGAAAGCGGTCGATCCGCCGGGCGATGCGCGATCGGAAGGTTGGTTCATGCATCAGCTCGCTTTGCGTGTGATCGCCAAAGCGAAGCAATCGAGCGATCCACTCGATGAACCGTTACGCGCGCTCGATTGGTGGTATCCGGAAGATGAACACGGTGAACCGCACATGGAATCTGTGCTCGCCGAAATTAACGGTTGGTACACGCTCGGTCGCGACACTGAGGGCCCTCCCACATTGGCAGACGGCGTTGTCTTCGGTCTCGATCGCGAAGGCAGCCCGCATCACGGTCCGCAGGTGGAAGGCTTTGCCAAACTAAAAGCTGACGGTTCGACCGCAAGCGGTGGCTGGATTTACTCCGGCGTTCTCGGCCCGGATAAAATCAACAAGGCGAACTCGCGCAATTCGAAGGATTATCTTGGCCACGGCTGGGGCTTCGTCTGGCCGGCCGATCGTCGCATTATATATAATAGAGCGAGCGCGAAACCGACCGGTGAGCCATGGAGCGAGCGCAAGAAATTGGTTTGGTGGGACGAGGCGCAAGGCAAATGGGGCGGCATCGACGTCCCCGATTTTCCACCCAACAAGTCGCCAGCGTTTCGGCCAACGGGAAACGAGAGCGGCCTAGATGGCATTCCGGGCGACGCGCCGTTCATTTCGCACGAGGACGGGCTCGGCTGGTTGCATGTGCCGAAAGGTTTGCAGGACGGCCCGATGCCGACGCATTACGAACCGCTCGAGTCGCCGGTGAAGAACGCGCTTTATTCGCGCGACACCAATCCGGCCGTGAATTGGTTCACGCGTCACGAAAATCGTTTCGCGCCCCCGGGCGATCCGCGTTTTCCATTTGTCCTTACGACCTATCGGTTGACCGAACATCACACGGCCGGCGGCATGTCGCGTTTCCTCAGCCATCTCGCCGAGTTACAACCGGAACTCTTTGCCGAAATGTCGCCCGAGCTCGCGACCGAACTGAAGATTAAGAACGGCGATTATATTTCGATCGTGAGTTTACGCGGTGCGATCGAATCGCGAGCACTTGTTAGTCGCCGCATCCGGCCAGTGCAGCTCAACGGCAAAACGGTGCACCAAATCGCGATGCCATTTCACTTCGGCACGTCGGGGCCGGTCAAAGGCAGCGCGACAAACGACCTGGTTCCGATTTCGGGCGAACCGAACGTGACGATCATGGAAGCCAAGGCGCTTGCTTGCAACATCGTACCGGGACGCTTGCCGCGCGGACCTGCGTTCGAAGAGTGGATCAAAAAATATGTGCCGCAGGGGGGCCCGGCGAATTTGCATCCGGAACAACCGCCGCCGGGCGCGCCAACCTGCGCAAATGGTGGTCACAGTCAACACGGAAAGACCGACTCACGATGATCGGCGAAGGAATTCAGAGCACGAACCAACGAAAACACTCCTACGTGCAGGATCATGTCGAAGTGGGATTCTTCACTGACCCGAGTGTTTGCATCGGCTGCAAAGCTTGCGAAGTCGCGTGCAAGGAATGGAACCAAGTGCCGGATGACGGATTCACGTGGTCGGGAAATTCTTACGACAACACCGGCCACCTCGGCGCATCGACCTGGCGCCACGTGATGTTTCTGGAACAGGACCGCGCGAAAGGAAATCAGATTACGGGATTGATGGGTCTGCCTAATCCGCAATCCACAATCCAAGATCCACAATTGGAGGATCCGTTCCGTTGGGTTTTCCTGTCCGACGTTTGCAAACACTGCGAAGAGGCCGGTTGTCTTGAGGCGTGTCCGACTGGATCGATCGTGCGCACTGAAGTTGGCTCAGTGCTCGTGCAAAACGATGTCTGCAACGGCTGCGGCTATTGCGTCGTGTCGTGCCCGTTTGGTGTGATCGATCGGCGCCCCGAGCCGCTGGCGGATGCCGGAGGCGCATTCAAGTGCACCTTCTGCTACGATCGACAGAAGAGCGGCCTCGTTCCGGCCTGCGCCAAAGTTTGCCCGACAGAATCAATCGTGTTCGGTCGGCTCGATGATTTGCGTGCGCGTGGAGCGGAGCGCGTGCAGCAATTGCAACAGAGTGGTTACAACGACGCACAACTTTACGACCCGACGGAAACTTCCGTTCGCGGCATTCACGCATTCTTTTTGATTCTCGGCGAACCGGAAGCTTACGGACTTCCACCGAAGCCGCAGGTTCCAACAATTTATTTGAAATCGGCATGGACCTCGGCGTTCGCGACGGCGATCGCATCCATCATCGCAACGCTTGTGGCATTCGCATTTTTCCGATGATCGGACTTAAACCAAGCGTCCCTGTAGCCGTCGCCCTGTGGGCGACGCGACGCACGCGAGCTTTGCGAAATTTGTCCTGCGCTTCGCACAGCGAAGCGGCTACAGGAGCGAGCGAGCCAACTTAGCGATGACGAACGAGCCTCAATCTGAAAAGCGGCTCGAAGAGCTGCGCGAGCAGGCGTGGAAGGATGGCGTCGTTCCGGGCAAAGGCGTTGACGTTGCCGGCGGCCCGATTCCGCGCAAACCGGGTTACTATGGCCAGGCCGTGGTCAAACCGCCGGTTTGGACGTGGCAAGTTCCGCTCTACTTTTTCATGGGCGGAATCGCCGGGATGTCAGCGGTGATTGCCTTGGCCGCGGTGGTTTTTCACCATGTCGATCCTTCGCCCGCGACGAATGTCGGAGTTGCGCGTACGGCCATGTGGGTCGCGGCCATCGCTGGAGCGATTCTTTCACCGATTTTGCTGATCATGGATCTCGGTCGACCACATCTCTTCCTCAACATGCTGCGCGTTTTTAAGCATCGATCAGCCATGTCGATGGGCGCCTGGATCCTCAGCGCCTTCGGTGCGTGTGTCGTTCCAGGCTTGATCGCGCTCGAACTGCACGCTGGTCAGATTTTCCCTGGCGCAATCGATCAACTCCTGCGCGTCGCCGCGGGCATCTTCATTTTTGGTTCAGCGATCTTCGGAACTTTGCTCGCCACTTATACGGGCGTGCTGATTGGGGCAACCGCGATTCCGGCGTGGTTTTTGCATCGCACGCTGCTGCCGATCCATTTTGGAACCGCAGGATTGGGATCTGCCGCGGCAGTGTTGGAATTGCTCGGCCACCGAATCCCCGCGCTCAACTTCCTCGGCTTTTACGCGGCCGGCGTTGAATCGGCGCTCCTGATCTGGCTCAGCGTCGACAAACATGGCGCCGCCGATCGAGCGATCCATGAGCATGGCTCGGGCTGGCTGATTCGGATCGGCGAAGTGCTGAACGGCCCGCTCGCCATCGTTCTCCGGCTGTTCGGCCAGGTTCCACTCGCAGCACTTTCGTTTTTAATCGGCGCCCTGGTCAGCCGCGTTGGCTGGATCGCGGTGGGCAAAGTTTCCGGTTCCGATCCGGAATCTGTTTTCGCCGCGGAACGTTACTAGCGTTCTTCGAGAATGACGCGCTCGATGTGCGAGTAGACGTTGAACGATGGCGGTCGAAGAAACCCGACCAAGGTCTGATTACTTTCACGCGCAAAATTCATTGCCAAGGTCGAAGGTGCGGAAACTGAGGCAACAATCGGAATTCCGGCGGAGAGCGCTTTTTGCATGATCTCAAAAGAAGCGCGGCCGCTGACGAGAAGAACATGTCGATCCAGCGGCAGAAATCGGTCGAGAAATGCGCGACCAATCGCCTTGTCTACCGCATTATGGCGACCGATGTCTTCGCGAACGATTTTCGCAGCGCCATTTAAATCAAAGATCCCGGCGGCATGGATTCCGCCGGTGCGAGCGAAGTCGCCTTGCTGTCCTTCCAACAGCTGAGGCAGTGAAAGCAAAGTTTCGATGTTGATCCGAACGTTTCGCGTAGAAGCGATCGGAGGAAAATTTTGCCGAATCGCAGCGATGCTGCTTTTGCCGCAGATTCCGCAGCTGGTTGAGATCGTTCCAAATCGCTTTGCCGAACTCAGTTTCAATTTCATTCCTCCAGCGAGTTCGAGGACGATGATGTTTTCGCGATTCGCCGAATCGGCTGGGCGTGAGATTTTCGCGATCTGTTCGGCCTTACGCACAATTCCTTCGGAAACGAGAAACCCGGCGGCGAGCTCTTCATCGTGGCCAGGTGTGCGCATCGTCGTCGCGAGAGCCTTACGGCCAATTCGAATCTCGAGCGGTTCTTCGACAGTGAGATCGTCGCGCTGATATTCGAGCAAGCCATCCTCCTTGCGCCGGACGATTTGTCCCGATCCGATCCCGTGTTCTTTCATCTGTGCGGTAGAATACGCGCAATTGCTCGCGGCGCTTGCCCGCGATGGTATCATTGTCCCGATGGAGATCTGCCATCTTTACATTTCGCACGGCCACAATTTTTTTGGCCATCACGGGCGCGAACCGGATGAACAGCCAGCCATCGAAGTCCCGACGATCGAATGCGTAGCCGGTCACGGCATTCGCGGCGATCGCTTTTTTGATTACCAGGAAGATTACAAAGGCCAAATCACATTTTTCTCGCTCGAGGTTTTCGATGAGCTTTGTGGCGCGCTTAAAGTTCAGGATTGCTCGCCTGCGTTCGTGCGTCGCAACGTGATGACGCGTGACGTCGATCTTAATGAATTGATCGGGCAGGATTTTGAAGTCCAAGGGGTGCGGTTTCACGGCACGGCAGAATGCCGGCCGTGTTATTGGATGGACCGCGCTATTGCGCCCGGTGCGGAAGAATTTCTCAGGGGCCGGGGCGGTTTGCGCGCCCGGATTCTGACGGATGGTGAATTGCGCTCGACCGCGCGGGTGCCTGAACGAACTGGATGAAGATCAGCGCGGTGTTGCTCGCCGGCGGCGAATCGCATCGGATGGGCAAAGACAAGGCTACGATCGTTTTTCGCGGAAAACCGCTCTGGCAAATTCAACTCGACCTCCTACGCAAATTGGAACTGGCGGAAATTTTCATTTCCGCCCGGACAGATCCGCCGTGGCGACCGTCCGACATGCAATTTATATCGGACGATCCGCCTTCACGCGGCCCGCTTAGCGGCTTAACGGCGGCGCTCGCGCAAGTCCAAACAGGTCACCTGCTTGCGCTCGCTATCGACATGCCGCTTATGAGCGAGAATTATTTGCGCGCGATTGGCAATGAGATCGAACCCGGCTGCGGTGTCCTTCCGATGATCGGCGATCGGGCCGAACCCTTGGCCGCGATTTATCCAGCTCATGCACATGTCGATCTTGTCGAAGCGCTTTCTGGAGTCGAGTTTTCGCTTCAGACGCTAACAAACAAGCTCGTCAAAGCAGGCAAGCTACGCGCTCTTAACGTGGCCAAAGAAGAGGAAACGCTTTTCTGGAATCTTAACGAGCCGACTGACCTCGACTTATCGCAATAATTTTGCGCTCGTTGGTGGTGACCGCGAGGTGCTATTTCCGCGCGCATTTACCTCCTAAGAGGGAGTCGCGATCCTTCCTTCAGTGGCATCGGAAAATCCCGCGGACGCGCCGTAGAAACCGATTGAAAGCACCGGTACGCTTTTCCTATGAAAACGAACAGTTCGTTTGTGATAGCGGTGATCTTATTATGGATCTTCGCTTCGAACGCTTTTGCGTTGCTTCGGCCGCCCTACCCGAGCAAACCTTACCCGCCCGATCACATCATCATAATCGGGGAGGAGAGACATGACTGGGTTCGAACTACGCTTCGGGGATCGAAATGAAGACCCTAGCTACGGACCAAGTAACCTCGTCCATAGCGGTGATTGAACAGGCTGGCGTTCCGGCGCTGCGCATCGCATTCACTCTCGCCGTGATCATCTTTCTGTTTGGAGGCATCACCATATTCCGCAGGCGGCACCAATTTTACGATCGCGATCCAAACGCCGAAAATGATGGACCGGCCATCCGACACAATCGTCTGGAGGAGATCCTGTTTGTTTGGAACGGTCTGATGCTGATCCTAATCGCCATCTTGTACCAAGTGTGGCGCGCATGACGTGAACAATTTTTAAATCGCCAACACAACCTCAGAAGCCTAAAAAGAAATAATTATGAGCGAATTTACTCGTCGAAGTTTCCTCGGAATAGCCACTGCCGCAGCAGGCAGCTTTGCCGCATTGCAAAAAGTGGTGGGTGCGGACCGAAGCAAGACTGATCCAGGCCCAGCCAACAAGGAGCTTGATGCTCAGAACCCGGATTCCATGTGGCCACCCAGCACGGACTCGAAGAGCCTGGTCCAAAACTTTAAGTATCCGTTCTCCTTTGCGAACAAGCGGGTCTACGAAGGCGGATGGTCGCGGGAGGTAACTGTTCGGGAACTGCCCGTCTCCAAGACCCTGGCCGGCGTAAACATGAGACTCACAGCCGGAGGCGTCCGGGAGTTGCACTGGCACACGTCCGCCGAGTGGGCCATCATCCTTTACGGGACGGCGCGGATTACGGCGATTGACGCGGACGGAAAGAGTTTTGTCGCCGACACGAAGAAATACGATCTTTGGTTTTTTCCCAGCGGGATCCCGCACTCGATTCAAGGTCTCAATCCCGACGGCTGCGAATTCATGCTCGTGTTCGACGACGGTGAGTTTTCGGAGTCAGAGACGGTGCTGTTGAGCGACACGGTGGCCCATCTACCGCCCGAGGTGCTGTCAAAAAATTTCGGTGTTGGCGAACAAGCGTTTCAGAATGTGCCTAAACAAGAGCTATTCATTTTCCAAACGGATGTTCCAGGGGGACTAGACGCCGATCAGAAAGCAGCGGCAGGAGCGCTTGGCAAGTCACCGAAGGATTTTGCTTTTCGCACGATGGAAATGTCGCCGACGAAGCAGACGAAAGGGGGCGAGGTGCGCATTGTTGATTCGAGCAATTTCAAAGTCTCGACCACGGCGATGGCCATGGTCACCGTTCACCCGGGTGGAATGCGGGAACTGCACTGGCACCCGAACGCGGACGAGTGGCAGTACTTTATCGCTGGCAAAGGACGAATGACTGTGGTGGCAACAGGCAACAAAGCTCGGACGATGGACTTTCAGGAGGGAGACGTCGGGTACGTGCAGAAAACGTTGCTGCATTACATCGAGAACACGGGCGATACAGACCTCATCTTCCTGGAGATGTTCAAGAGCGATCACTATCAGGATCTTTCGTTCTCGGAATGGCTGGCTCACACTCCATCGGAACTGGTCATGGCGCACCTGCACATCGATAAGGCGACATTCGATGCGATACCGAAAAATGGCGCTGTGGTAACGCCGCTGTCGTAGGAAGAATTTATGCGAACGAACAATCGATGGGTCATCGCCATCGCGGGAGTATTTTTGCAGATCGCGCTGGGTGCCGTTTACGCCTGGAGCGTCTTTCGTGTCCCGCTCGCGAAGCAATTCGGCTGGAGCATTTCGGAAGTAACGCTGACGTTTACAATCAGCATTTTTGTGCTGGGAATCGCCGCGTTCTTTGGCGGCCTGTGGCTAAATCGAAAGGGACCGCGCATCGTTGCGCTGACGGGAGGAACGCTCTATGGCCTCGGAGTGTTTCTCGCCAGCTTCTCCGCGCATAAGCTCTGGTGGTTGTACCTCAGCTATGGATTGATCGGGGGAATCGGTCTTGGGTTTGGCTACATTGTTCCGGTGGCGGTCCTGGTAAAATGGTTTCCGGATCGCAGAGGACTTATTACCGGCATCGCGGTCGGTGGATTTGGAGCTGGTGCTCTGGTCACGGCACCTGTAGCGACGCGGCTGATTCAGACTGTTGGCGTGTTGAGTACCTTCGCGTATCTCGGCATTGCATATCTGGTCGTGACGGTTGTCGCAGGATTCTTCATGCAAAATCCTCCGGACGGTTGGAGACCCGGAGGTTGGACGCCAACGGCATCCGAAACTTCGCAGCGCGCGGGGCATGACTACACCCTAAGCGAAGCGCTCAAGACGTGGCAGTGGTACGCCCTTTGGCTGCTGCTGTTTCTAAATACCTGCGCGGGCATTTCGATCATTTCGCAGGAGGCACCGATTTTTCAGGAACTAACTGGAGTTAGCGCGGTCGTCGCAGGAGGCATGGTGGGAGTGGCCAGCCTCGGTAACGCCGTCGGCCGAGTATTGTGGGCTTGGGTGTCCGACTTAATCACGAGACGGGCAACATTTTTTGTGATGTTTCTCGTCCAGGTTCTACTCTTCTGGTTTCTTCCGAACATCGGCGCCGCGACTTTAATGACGATCGTTACGTTCGTCGTGTTGATGTGTTACGGCGGCGGGTTCGGCACTATGCCAGCGTTTACCGCTGATTACTTTGGTCCGAAGAATGTCGGTCCGATCTATGGTTTGATGCTGACGGCCTGGGGATTCGCCAGCGCATTTGGTCCGCTGTTCATCGCGCACATGCGCGAAACGACCGGCTCTTATAGCGGCGCGCTTCGCGTGATCGCGGGAGTCATGGCGGTTTCAGCTCTGCTGCCGATCGTGGTCCGGCCACCACAGGCTTCTGTTACCGCTGACGCCGCGCCCGGAAAAAAATTCGCCTAGGCCGGAAATAGTACCCACAGGGGATCATCTAGCCCGCGTACGGCGGCGATGACTGGTCTATCCCGAACGAGGGAGTAAGGATGACTTCGCAAGTAGGACTAAAAAATCCTACACACGCGCCATGGCGGCGATGCGATGGTCTGCCGTAGCATGAGGTCATGAAAAGGAAAAGCTTTAACCATCGACAGATGTTGTTCCCGGCGCCATTCGTTAGACCCATAGCCAATCATCAACCGAATTTGGCGCGGGCCTTCTCTTTGATCGGACAGCCCGGCGTCCGTGCGAAGAGGATTTTTGCCATCAAGCAGTCGAACCGTCTGCCGACGCCAAATGCTGCGCGCAAAAAAATACGGCACATTCTGATTTTTGACGACCATCCCGACAGTCTGCGCCTGGTTTTTGGACGCCGTGTAAATCCGCATGTCCACCTTTCCGCGCCGCCACCTGCTAGTTCATGGGAGCTCATCCTTGTCTCGATACTGACGATGGGCGTCTTGGTCGCAATGTTCTGGCCGCTCTTTTAAGGTTCCCGCCGTGAACGCCAAAACAAAGTCATCGCCCTGTGTTGTAGCCGCGGTCGCTGACCGCGGCGCCGGGGCGTCAGCGACGCCGGCTACAAGGTCCCCGGGACTCTCACTCGAAAGAGGGAGCGAGCGGCAACTCTTACGTGACACCGCAAAATCCCGCGGATGCGCCATAGCCGCGAAATGGAAGAGGAACGATCTTTAGTTATGATAAAATTAACATTACTAAGTTTAATCGGCATCACATCGATCGCCCTCACTCAACCCGGGTGGGCAGCTGGCCACGGCGGGGGTGGAGGAGGAGGTTTCCATGGTGGTGGTTTTGGTGGCGGACACTTCAGCGGAGGAGGAGGCTTCCGTGGTGGTGGTTTTGGTGGCGGCCACTTCGGTGGAGGTGGCTTTGGTGCGCCGCACATAAGCTATGGAGGAGTGGGCAACCGCGGAGGCGGAGTCAGTTTCGGCATGCCTCGCTCTTCAGGTGGAGTCCCGCACATTGCGAATCGGGCCGCGAATGTCCATTCATTTGGACCGTCTCGACCAATTGTGCGGCAAAGTCCTGGCGGACGTCCGACGCGTGGCCTAACGAACGTTGCCCGTGGCAATCGAACAGGGAACACTTCCGGTCGCGCTACGGCGGCACTTAATCGCCCAAACAATCGTGGCACAAACCCTTCAACCGCGCGTTCATCGCAAACATCCCCGCATCGTGGATTGAACGGACGGACGGACCATATCTTCGCACGTCATGAGGCAAATTGGCACAGCGATTGGGACCGGCGCCATGCTCACTTTGACCACGGTCGCTTCTTTGTGTTTGATGACGGCTTCTGGTACGGACTAGATGACGGATTCTTTCCATGGGACTACCTGCCATATTACGCCGACGACTATTATCCATACGATTACTACGCGGACGTTCAGCCGAACGATAACGCCACGGACGTTTATGCTGGTGCGCCGGCGGCTGATACGACCGTCCAAGCTGTCCAAACGCAGCTTACCCAACTCGGTTATTACAACGGTCCAGTCGATGGCATTTTCGGTCCGGCGACGCGTGACGCGCTGGCGAAGTATCAAATCGCACAGCACCTAAGCGTAACCGGAAGTCTATCGCCTGACACGCTGCAGTCGCTCGGCTTGCCACAAGCAACGCCAGGTTGAACGCCGACACCCGATCACGATGAAACCACGGCTTGTTCTTCTTTACACGCACGATCGCAATTTCGATCGAGTGTTGAGTAAAGCGCTCTTTGGCACTGACGCTATCGTGCTCACTGCACGAAGCGTCGGTGGCGCTCGGGTTTGTCTGAACAAACCGGTTCACGCCGCAAGGCTCGCCAACGCGATCGCAGACATAAACACACCGCATCATCAATTGGTCGCGGCCTAACGAGGAGAACAATTTCAACGTATGCATAGAAAGGAACTCAGAACATCAAAACGAAACTTAAAAAGATTGATATGAAAACGAACCGACTCGGTAACTCAGACTTGTCCATCACGCCCGTCGGCTTTGGGGCATGGGCTATCGGCGGATCGGGCTGGGAATTTGGTTGGGGCGAGCAGGATGACAAAGCGTCTGTCGCCGCGATTCATCGCGCGCTCGAGCTTGGCGTTAACTGGATCGACACGGCCGCCGTTTACGGAATGGGCCACTCCGAGGAGGTCGTCGCCTTTGCGTTGCGCACCTGGCCGGGCCCACGGCCGTATGTTTTCACCAAATGTGGTCTGCGCTGGGACGAACAGGGATATGTTCATCGCAATTTGAAAGCGGATTCCATCCGTCGCGAGTGCGAGGAAAGTCTGCGCCGGCTGAATGTCGATGTTATCGACCTCTACCAAATCCACTGGCCAACAGAGGATTTGGAGGAAGGCTTGGGCGCAATAACTCAATTGCAAAAGGAAGGCAAAGTCCGATGGATCGGCGTATCAAACTTCAACGTCGATGAAATGCGTCGGGCGCGAGCGATTGCTCCGATCACTTCGCTGCAGCCTCCGTATTCGTTAGTTCGCCGGGAAGTCGAACCAGAGATTCTGCCTTATTGTCGATCTAACCGGCTTGGCGTGATTGTCTATTCGCCAATGGCCTCCGGTTTGTTGACCGGCGCGATGACGCGGGAACGTGCGGCCAATCTTCCCGCCAGCGACTGGCGAAGCCGCGACGTAGAGTTTCACGAACCGAGGCTATCGAAGAATCTCGCGTTGGTTGAGCGTTTGCGTGAAGTCGTCGAACGCCATGAACGTCCGCCCGGTCAAGTTGCGATCGCGTGGGCGCTTCGAAATCCAGCTATAACTGGCGCCATCGTCGGCGCCCGCAACGCGAAGCAAGTCGAAGGCACCGTGGGTGCTGCCAGCATTCATCTAACCGACGAAGAAATCGCCGAGATCGAAGGCAAAAACATCCACGAACCGGAGTTGCTGACCGCAGCCTGAGAAGAAAATGGAAATGAAAATTGGATTCATTGGCTTAGGCATCATGGGGAGTCGCATGGCGGCGAACCTGCAGAAACATGGCTACTCGTTGGTCTTGTTCAATCGCACTTGTGCCAAGGCAGAGCCGTTGCTCGGTCCCTGCGGAACATTCTCCGATTCCCCAGCAAAAGTTGCCGAGCAAGTGGACATCTTATTCACAATGCTGGCGCAACCCGACGTAGTCGAACAAGCGGCACTGGGCCGCAACGGCTTTCTAGGCAATCTCAAGCCGAATGCACTTTGGGTCGATTGCAGTTCGGTCAATCCATCGTTCTCCAAGAAAATGGCGGCCCAGGCCGCTCAGCGCGAGGTTCACTTTGTCGATGCGCCTGTCACCGGCTCCGCGCCAGTCGCGGCGGACGCAAAACTTGTCTTCTGGGTCGGCGCCGATGGCGCCGATTTGGAAAAGATTCGCCCGCTCCTGCTCTGCATGGGCAACAAAATTGTTCACGCCGGCGGACACGGGATGGGAACTTCCATGAAAATGGTGATCAATCTGCTGTTGGGCAATGCCATGGCGGCATTCGCCGAAGCCATGGCGTTGGGTGAAGGGCTCGGGCTCTCGCAAAAGACGTTGTTCGATTCATTGCTCGGCACGCCCGCGGTCGCGCCCTTTCTGGCGTCGAAGCGGGACAAGATCGACAAGGGAAATTACGAGGCCGAATTTCCATTGCGCTGGATGCAAAAGGATATGCATCTCGCATCAGTGAGTGCGTACGAATCTGGTGTGGCCATGCCCGTAACCAATGCTGCGAAGGAACTGTATCGCCTCGCGATAAGGGAAGGACACGCCAGCCAGGATTTCTCGGCCATCTACGACTACCTCACTAGCGATCACGACTTCCCGACGATCGACCAAAAGTCGCCGGCTCCCGCGATGGCATAAAACTTCCTCAAGCCAACTGCAATCTAAGCTTCCATGAAGATAGGGACGCAGCGTACACTGGCTTCTGGAGTGCAACGCGTTTTGATCCTTGTCCTGATGGTAGCAGGGGCCGCTACGCTGATTTGCGGCTGTGAGCGTTCGGCCAAAAGGGAGAGCTCGAAACTACCACCAACTCCAGAAACGGATCCCTTAGCCCAGCCGAAGTCGCTTCAACAAGTTGGCGCACCCATTGCGATGACTCGTGCGGCGATCCCGGCGGACAATCCGCAGACCCCTCAGAAGATTTCCCTGGGCCAGAAACTTTTTTTCGACCGTCGCCTGTCGGTTGACGGCACCGTCTCGTGCAGCACATGCCATGACCCAGAGCGCGCCTTTACCGACAGGAAGCCTACCTCCGTCGGCATCCAAGGCCGCGCCGGCCAACGTAATGCACCGACCATTCTGAATGCCCTCTATAACAAGACGCAGTTCTGGGACGGTCGGGCGAACACGATCGAGGAGCAGGCGGCGCTGCCAATTGTTAATTCCGTTGAGATGGGCCACCCAAACCTGGATGCCGCTGTGGCACAGATCGCAGCGGTTGGAGAATACCAGCGAGCGTTCCGTGTCGTCTTCGGCCGCCCTCCTAACGGTCCTGACCTGTTGCGCGCCATCGCGTCCTACGAACGCACCCAGCTATCGTTTGATTCTCCGTTCGATCACTTCATTGCCGGCGACAAGAATGCCATTGACGACTCGGCCAAGCGCGGCTGGGAGCTGTTCAACACCCAAGCCCGCTGCAATAAATGTCATGCGTTGACGGATACCGAACGGGACGTCACGGTCTTCACGGACAACGACTTTCACAACATCGGCATCGGGATCATCCGGCACAACGTCGTCGCACTGGCGCGCCAGGCCGAGGAGCTCATCAGGTCGGGCGATACGGCGGCCATCGATCGCGCCGCGATCCAGACGGACATGTCAGCGTTGGGCCGCTTCCTCATCACCAAGAAGGAAAAGGACATTGCCTCCTTCAAGACGCCGGACATACGCAACGTGCTGGTGACCGGGCCGTACTTTCACGATGGTTCGCAAGAGACGCTTTGGGATGTCATCGACCATTACAACAAAGGCGCTGGCTTGCAGAATCCGTATCTCGACCAGGACATCCAGCCGCTCGCCCTGACCGAGAATGATATCGACGATCTCGTTGCCTTCATGGCGTCGCTGACGAGCCCGAACTACAAGGAACAGGGAGCGGCGGAGTTGGCCCGCCAGCGCGGACTCTCCCGGACGACCCGGCCCCAGCGCGACACAGCTCGGGCGTTTGGCCCGAAACCGACGCAGCCCGCTCCGCCCAAGTAGTCCTTGAAGCGGCGCGAACAGCTGACGCTCTTACCGAACAAGCGAAAAGCGTGACGGTGCTTCAAAACGTGACACCCCTGACCGAATGCAAGTCCTCGGAGGTGGTGCGCGGTAGAGGTTTCGAACCTCTGACCCCTACCGTGTCAAGGTAGTGCTCTACCACTGAGCTAACCGCGCACGAAGATCAGTGCTTGGTGATAAGTGATGAGTGATTGGTGATGAGTCAAGGAGGTGGCGAAGAGAAAATCTAAACACCATTCAGCGATCGCCAATCACACGATTGTGAATCGATTTGGCGGACGTTCGGACAAACGTCCCTGCCTTACGCCGCGAGTCTAACGGCGTCTTTGTGCCCGAGAATGCGAACGGTCTGCTGGAGTTGCTCGGCGTCGAGCGGTTTCTTTAAGACCGTAATCGGACCTTTCGCCAGAATTCGATCGAGCATCTCGCTATCCGGATAGCCGGTGATAATCACGATCGGACAATCGGCCTGCTCCTTTCTCGCTGCGTCGTAAACGTCATCGGCCGGACCATCCGGCAATTTCAGATCGAGAAAAATGAGGTCAAACTTTTGTTTGTTAAGCGCGGCCAGCGCTTCTTTTACCGTCCCCACGACAACGCGGCTGAATCCGATTTTTTTTAGAAAAACTCTGAAGAGATTTTGCAGACTTTCGTCATCGTCCACCACGAGCACGGTGGGCTGACCGGACTTGTCCTCCTTCAAGATGTCTTTATCGAGCGAGGATTTCTTGATGCGCCAACGGCCGCCGATTTGAATAGCTGGCAATTGGCCGCGCTGGACGAGATAGTAAACGGTCGGCAACGGGATGCGGAGGTACTTGGCCGTTTCCTTGACCGTGAGGAGGTTATGCATGTGGGAAAATCACCAATTTGAGCGGAGGTGAGCAAGACAATTTCACTGGGGCAAGCATTATAAATTTTAGAATCAATGTCAATCCTTTGTTTGGCTGCCTCGCCCCACGGATGTCCGTCTGGGCGCGTAACCCTCGCCCCAGCGGCAGGTAAGAGTCGGCCCAGCGGCGGGTAAGAGCCCACTTCGCGACTGGACAATGTGGGAGGGGCGGTGGACTATTCGCATTTCATGAGCGTCCTCTTCTTTAAGCGCTTCTTGCAGCGACCATTTCAAATCGCATCGATCGTCCCCAGTTCGAAGGCGCTGGTCGAGCGCGTCGCCCGCAAGATGGATTTCAGCCAGCCGCGCGTGATTGCCGAATACGGCCCCGGTGAAGGAGTCCACTCGCGCGAGATCGCGCGACGGATGAGCCCAGATTCGCACCTGCTCCTGTTTGAACTCGAC
>Ga0193729_1000728_pt1 | contig 17190 bp, 14 predicted proteins | sample U1c2metaG_FD_143036 | JGI IMG/M metagenome (GOLD analysis project Ga0193729, IMG submission 143036) | Soil microbial communities from a riparian zone of the East river system, Colorado, United States - U1c2 | ecosystem: Environmental > Terrestrial > Soil > Riparian zone | place: USA: East River...
TGCAAGTGGAAGCCGGCCGTAGGGCTTATTGCGTCCTTGAGGATGCACAAAGACGCGCAGGAACTGGCAGTGATGCGCCGGGCGGCCATCCTGGCGGGTCGAGTGATGGAAGCAGCGATACCGCTGCTAAAGGCCGGTGTGCGCGAATTTGAAGTGGCCGCGGAGATTGAATACCAGATGCGGAAAAGGGGAGCATCGGGCGCAGCCTTCGAAACGATCGTGGCTTTTGGGGAACGAGCGGCTCTTCCACATGCGCGTCCGACCGCCAAGCGATTGAAGAAAAATGAGTTTGTGGTGCTGGACCTGGGTGCTATACTCGCGCACTATTGCAGCGACATCACGCGCACATTTTATTGTGGGAAAGCCCCGGAACGTGTCCGGCAATGGTATAAGGCTGTTCAAGATGCGCAAGTTGCGGCGATTGCCACGGTAAAAAATGGCGTTCTATGTGGCGACGTAGACGCGGCAGCGCGGCAAGTACTAGAGCGGCAGGGATTGGGCAAATATTTTGTGCACAGCACCGGTCACGGGCTTGGTTTAGAGGTTCACGAAGATCCGCGCATCGCGCGTGGACAAAAGAAACGGCTGGAAGCGGGGAACGTGGTGACCATTGAACCGGGAATCTATATCGAGGGCGTGGGCGGTATACGCATCGAAGATGATGTTGCAGTGCACGCCGATCGGATAGAAGTATTGACCCGCATTTCGCGGGATCTCATAGAGATCTGACGACAGGCATGACGCGCAAAAAGACTTCGAAGCAAGCATCCAATCGGGCCTCCGACAGCTTCGCAACCCCCGAATTGAAGCAAATCGAGCAGCTATTACAGTTCATGACCGAGCATAACCTTGAAGAGTTTGAATACTCACGAGGGGACCTGCGTATCCGTTTGCGCAAGCCGTCGAGCGGAGCGGTATTGCAGCAGTCACGACGCGGATATGCTCCAGAGATTATTGTGCCGGGGGGCGGGCCGGAGGCCTTGGCGAACGCCAGCCAACAACCATCCGCGGGAAGCGGAGACGGACGAAGTAGTGAAGATTTACACCTGATCAAATCTCCCATCGTAGGAACGTTTTACGGCGCGCCGAGCCCCGGGGCGGAAGCTTTTGTGAAGGTTGGATCGCAGGTGGAAACGGGGCAGACACTGTGCATCGTGGAAGCCATGAAGTTGATGAATGAGATTGAATCAGACGCCAGCGGCGAGGTTATACGCGTATATGCCGAAAATGGGCAGCCGGTGGAATATGGCCAGCCCTTGTTCGGCATCCGGCCAGGCAGGAAGAAATAGCCGCACCCCAGAGCCATGTTCCAAAAAATCCTTGTAGCTAATCGAGGGGAAATTGCCCTGCGGGTCATCTGCGCCTGCAAGGAATTGGGCATTTCCACTGTAGCGGTGTATAGCGAGGCGGACCGCAATTCGCTGCACGTGCGCTTTGCGGACGAAGCGGTGTGTATCGGGCCGGCGCGCAGTAGTGAAAGTTACCTCAACATTCCGCAAGTGATCAGCGCGGCAGAAATCACCAACGTGGATGCCATTCATCCGGGATACGGGTTTCTTTCTGAGAATGCCAATTTCGCAAAGGTTTGCGAGGCTTCGGAGATCGCGTTCATCGGTCCGACGCCGGAAATAATCGAGATGATGGGTGATAAGGACCGTGCGCGGCGAGAAGTTCGCGCGGCGGGACTGGTCACCGTGCCGGGTAGCGACGGAATCATTCAAGGGGAAGAGCAGCTTGCGACTACGGCGGGAAAAATTGGATACCCGCTGATTTTAAAGGCTTCGGCCGGCGGCGGCGGGCGCGGGATGCGCATCGTGCGGCGCGTGGAAGATTTGTTGGTGGCGTTTCAGGCGGCGAGCAGCGAAGCGCAGCAGGCTTTTGGCAACCCGGATATGTATGCGGAAAAATTTATTGAACATCCGCGGCATGTCGAATACCAGGTGCTTGGCGATCAGCACGGACAGATTATTCATCTTGGCGAACGGGAGTGCAGCATTCAGCGGCGGCACCAGAAATTAGTTGAGGAATCGCCATCGCCGGCAATTGACGCCAAGCAACGTAAGGAGCTCGGCGCCAAAGTCGTCAAGGCCTTGACCAAGATCGGATATACCAATGCGGGGACGGTGGAATTTCTGATGGATGAAGATGGGTCCATCTATTTCATCGAGATGAATACGCGCATACAGGTGGAGCATCCGGTGACTGAGCTGGTTACCGGAGTGGACCTGATTAAAGCGCAGATTCGAATTGCGGCTGGTGAGCGCCTGCAGGATGCCACCGGGGAGATTCACTTTTCGGGACATGCGATTGAATGCCGCATCAATGCGGAAGATCCAGAGACGTTTGTGCCTTCGGCGGGGCGCATTACAACGTTTCAGGCGCCGGGTGGAACCGGAGTTCGCGTAGACTCAGCGGCGCATGCCGATGCGGTGATTCCACCGTATTACGACTCCATGATTGCGAAATTGATTGTTAAGGGCCGCGATCGTGGCGAAGCCATTGGGCGCATGAAGCGCGCGCTGGAAATGTTCGTGATTGAAGGCATCAGAACTTCGATTCCATTGCACCGGCGAATTCTTGCAGACCCGGACTTTGCGGCTGGGCGGTTTGACACGCATTTTATCGATCGATTGTTGGGCACTAACGGAAAATAGGTGCCGATGCGCCTTGTTCTGCCGCGACTGTATGTGATATTAGACGCAGCATTGTTGAAGATCCCCGCGAAAGAATGTGCAAAGAGTCTGATTGACGCCGGAGTGCGTTTGATCCAATACCGGAACAAGCGCGCTTCAGGACGTGAATTGTTTGAGACTTCTCGTGAGCTTGCCGAGTATCTGAATCCCCTGGGAGTGCAATTTATTGTGAATGACCGCGCGGATGTCGCCGCGCTTGCCGGCGCGAGAGGCGTGCATGTCGGACAGGACGACTTGGGGGCGGAGCAGGCACGCAAAGTGATCGGCGATGGGAGATGGGCGGGGGTGTCCACGCACAACGCGGGACAATTCCGTGCCGCGCTGGAAACCTCGGCGGATTACATTGCGGTAGGACCGGTTTTTGCCACGGGCTCGAAAGAGAATTCTGATCCGGTGGTGGGCGTGGGGTTTGTAAGGGAGACACGCGGCATGACGGATAGACCCACCGTGGCCATTGGCGGGATTACGCTAGAACGAGCGGCCGAAGTGATCGATGCGGGAGCGGACTCCGTGGCCATCATTAGCGACATTTTGTGCGCGGAAAATGTGGGTAAACGCGCGCGTCAGTATGTGGATCTGCTGGAACGGCGAGATTCTGGAATTGCTGTGAAGAAATGACCGATATGGCAGAAATTAAACCAACGACGGCAACGAGCGCATCGAGTCTGGCGCGAAGCGAAGGCGGTTTTGTGCGCGCCATCGGATTGTTTGACGGCACGATGATTGTCGTGGGGTCGATGATTGGGTCGGGAATCTTTATTGTGGCCGCCGACATTTCCAGGCAGACAGGGTCCGCGGGTGGGTTGCTGTTCGCATGGATCATTACCGGATTGTTGACGGTTTCGGCGGCGCTTTCTTATGGGGAGCTGGCGGCGCTCTTCCCGCATGCCGGGGGACAATATATTTATTTGCGCGAAGCGTACTCGCCGCTGTGGGGTTTTCTTTATGGTTGGACATTATTTCTGGTGATCCAGACGGGCACAATCGCAGCGGTGGCTATTGGATTCGCGCGGTATCTGGGAGTGTTGGCGCCGGCAATCTCGCCGCAGACGTGGGTGGTGCATCCGCTGGCGATATCCTCGAAATACGCCATCAGCTTGTCGGTGCAGCAACTGGTGGCCGTGCTGATGATAATTTTTTTGACGTTTTTAAATACGCTGGGAGTGCAGCTGGGCAAGATCATTCAGAATATTTTTACCAGCGCGAAGACGCTTTCGCTGCTGGGGCTCATTGTTCTTTGCGTGTTTGTGGGGCGTAACGCGGCGGCCGTCGGCGATAATTTTTCGCACTTTTGGGCCATTCGCGGGGCGCAGCCAATTGAGCCAGGTGCGGACTTTCTGCGCGGTTTTGTGCCCACGATAACCGCAGCGAGCGGGGCGTTTGGATTGTTTATCGCATTTGGCGTAGCGCAGGTAGGGTCACTGTTTTCCGCGGATGCCTGGAACAACATTGGGTTCACGGCGGCGGAAGTAAAGAATCCCAAGCGAGATGTGGCGCTGTCGATGGCGTTTGGAACCATGATTGTCATCACGTTATACGTGCTGGCGAACGTGGCGTATTTATGTGCGCTGCCTTTGGCAGGGATTCAACATGCACCCGATGACCGCGTGGCATCGGCAGCGCTGAATGCCGTGGTTGGCCCCATTGGCGCGTCGATCATGGCCGTGGCCATTATTATTTCCACCTTTGGCTGCAACAACGGCTTGATTCTGGCGGGCGCGCGCGTTTCGTACGCGATGGCTAAGGATGGGTTGTTCTTTCGTGCCACGGGGACTTTGAATAAGCGCGGAGTGCCGGCGGTGGCGCTGATTTATCAATGTGTGTGGACTATTGTGCTGATTCTTTTACGCACCCGGCACGTGGATGAGGTGGGGACGATCACGTACGGCAATTTGTATAGCGACCTGCTCGACTACGTAGTTTTCTCGGTGCTTATATTTTATGCCCTGACCATTGCGGGGATTTTTGTTTTGCGCAGGAAACGCCCGGATGCGGAGCGGCCTTACCGCGCGTTCGGCTACCCGTTCGTGCCGTTGCTTTATATTGTGGCGGCCTCGGCAATCATGTTTGTGCTGCTCTTGTACAAAACGCAGACTACCTGGCCCGGATTATTGATTGTGCTGCTGGGAGTGCCGGTTTATCTGGTGTGGTCGCGGCGGGGACGGGCGGAGCGGGCGGTGGAATAAATTTTGGGGGCTATGGGCCTGACCAAAATTTGCAACGCAAAGTGGCTGGCGTGGCATCCAGGATTTTATTCGCCAGTTGATTTTGTTGTAGGGCAAAAGGTGTGGGCAACCTACAATGTCACAGCTCTAGTCCAAATTGGCGTGAGTCAGTGGGATAACCTCTCCAGGAGACTGTTTGCATGGACAACCCGTTATTCGCAACGAAGTCGATGACCACGCTGATGCAGGAAGCCGGACAAACCGGAGAGCATAGCCTGAAGCGCGCTCTGGGTCCGGTGAACTTGGTGACGCTGGGAATCGGGGCCATCATCGGTGCCGGCATCTTTGTAATCACGGGATCTGCGGCGGCGCTATATGCCGGGCCGTCGATCATGCTGTCTTATGTGCTCGCGGGTATCGGCTGCTTGTTTGCGGGCCTGTGTTACGCGGAATTTGCGTCGATGATTCCCATCGCAGGTTCTGCGTATACGTATGGCTACGCCACACTGGGTGAGTTAGTTGCGTGGATCATCGGCTGGGATCTGATTTTGGAGTATGCCTTTGGCGCTGCAACTGTGGCCAGCGGATGGAGCAGCACGCTTGTGGCATTTCTGCAAGACTATGGGATCAGCTTGCCGCCTCAAATCTGCGACGTTCCTGGAGCAAAGTGGATCATGTACGAAGGCCGCTGGGCGCCGATAAGCACGCTGAGTTTGAGCAGCGCGCAAATGGTGGGTTTGCCGACGGCCACTTCGAAGTTTAACTTGATTGCCTTCCTCGCCATGCTTGCAGTTACGACTCTTCTCATCATCGGAATCAAGGAGTCGGCGAACTTCAATACTGGAGTGGTTTTTATAAAGCTAACCGCCGTTCTGGTCTTCATCGCTGTCGCAACCTCCTTTGTCATGAAGCATCCAGCTATTCTGCATGAGAACTGGAGAGTCTTCATTCCGCCCAATGACGGGTCCTTCGGATCGTATGGTTGGTCAGGCATCCTGAGAGGTGCGGGTGTCGTTTTCTTTGCTTATATCGGTTTTGACGCGGTTTCGACTGCGGCCCAGGAATCAAAAAATCCACAAAGAGATATGCCTGTAGGTATTCTCGGGTCATTAGTCATTTGCACGATTCTGTATCTGCTGGTCTCCGGTCTGCTGACGGCCACAGTGCACTACTCACGCTTGAACATCGGCGCTCCCGTCTCGCTCGCCATGCGAGAAACCGGAGTGCGGTGGGGAAGCTATGTGGTGAACGCCGGCGCGCTGGCAGGGTTGAGCACTGTCATGCTGGTGATGATGCTGGGGCAGTCGCGAGTGTTCTACTCGATGTCGAGGGACGGCCTGCTTTGGAAGTGGGCGAGCGACATCCATCCGCGTTTCCGCACGCCGTGGAAGTCCACGGCTATCGTTGGCCTGTGCGTGGCGTTTGTGGGGGCGCTTGTGCCGATCGGTGATCTCGGCCAGCTGGTCAGCATTGGCACGCTGCTAGCCTTCGTCATCGTTTGCGCGGGCGTGTGGATCCTTCGCGTACGGCGCCCGGAACTTGTGCGCCCATTCAAGACTCCGTGGGTTCCCCTGGTGCCCATCCTGGGCATGGTTGTGTCGCTCGGGCTCATGGCAGGCCTCAAAGCTGTCACCTGGATACGATTGGTCGTCTGGTTGGTCATCGGCCTGGTGATCTATTTTACGTATGGCGTGAAACACAGCCGCGTTCGCAACGCAACGGAATAGCATTCATCATCCGGGTGCGCGAAAGCCGAGGCTGGCTCTCGGGACGTGCTTGTCCTGCGCGGGCGAGACTTCTTCCGGTACAGTAGTATTTCTCTCTCGATTCCACCATGACTCCTCTCGCGTCCAACACTGTGCGAAACATGTGGCGGCGACTGTCCGGTTTTGACATTGTCGCGCTGGTGATTTTTGCGCTGGGCGCAGTGGTTACTGTTGCGGAACTGAACGGGAGTGCCGTAAGTTTTCTAAAATTTTTAGCGGTTTTGTGCCTGTTTTATCTCCTATTCCGCATGATCGGGTGGTGGCGGTCGCGACTGTTGTGGAGTTTGCGCAATCGCTTGATCGTGGCTTACCTGTTTATCGCGTTAGTTCCCATTTTGCTAATCGTGACCCTGGTAGGACTTGCCGGTAGGATTTTGTATTCGCAGCTGGGCGCTTACCTGCTTTATGAAGATATCCAGGTCCGGATTAATTCTCTGGCGGACATGGCAGAGCACATCGCCGCTGCACACGGGCCTGCGACACGCGGAAGCAGCGAAGAAGAGTTTGAGAGCACTCTGGCGGCGCAATCGAAAGCGGTGCACGACCGCGAACTGCCCGAACTGTCGATCACATTTTCGGATGATCAGACGTTGCTCCATAAAGTAGCGAAAGGAGCGGACTCGTTCGCGGGGTTGCTTCAAGAAGAGGGCAGAAAAAAGGACCCACTATCGCTGGTGAGCCTCCGCGCGATTCATGGAAAGGATCATGTCAGGGTGGTGCAATTACGGGTTCCGGTCACTCCGGAACTGCTTTCGGCTATCGCACCGGACGTCGGCGCGATTCAATTAAATCCGATGCGAAAAATTTCGGGAGGAAACCCAGAGACGGCGATTTACCAGTCAGCAGGCGAACGATACGCGGCTGGCAACCCCATAAACGCTCAAGCGCGCACATTGCAGCCGCAAGGTTTTTGGATCGATCCGGCGGTCGGCGTGGTGTCGAGGCTCAATGCGGTTTACGTGGGGCGTGACGGCACAGTCGAGTATAACCGGCCGGTTTTGGCGGTCACCAATGCGCGGCCGTCGCGCTTGAGCGCGCGCATATTTAATTCTCTTGGAGAGCTACGAGATTCGTACATGCTGCTGTTTATTATTGTCGGCGTGGTATTTCTGCTGATCGAGCTGGCGGCGCTAATTACCGGGATCAGCATGACGCGCACGATTACTACGGCCATCGCGGACCTGTACCAGGCCACGCAATACGTGCAGTCCGGGGATTTGACGCATCGCGTGCGGGTGGACCGCCGCGACCAGTTGGGCGTGCTTGGTGAATCGTTTAATCTGATGACTGGGTCGATCAGCGGGTTAATCGAGGAGCAAAAACAGCGGCAGCGGTTGGAGAATGAGATTTCTATCGCGCGTGAAGTGCAGGACCAGTTGTTTCCGAAGCGGCTGCCGTCGGTTCCCGGAGTGGAAGTGGAGGCAATCTGCAAGGCGGCGCGGTCGGTCAGCGGCGACTATTATGATTTTATTCAGCTGACCCCGACGCATATTGCGGTGGCGATAGCGGACATTTCGGGTAAGGGAATCTCGGCAGCGTTATTGATGGCCAGCTTGCAGGCGGCGCTGCGAAGCCAATTGCTGATGGGCGGTAGCGAACATCTGGGGACGGATGAGTTGGTTTCGCGGCTGAATAAGCACCTGGTGCGAAATACCGCGGACGATCGCTTTGCAACGTTTTTTATTTGTGTGTATGACAGCGCGACGCGGACGCTGCGTTACACCAATGCCGGGCACCTGCCATCGTTTTTGCTGAGCCAGAACCATGTGGTGCGGCTCGATAAAGGGGGCATGGTGTTGGGTGTGTATGAGGACTGTGTCTACGAAGAAAATTCGCTGAAGGTTCCGGTCAATGCCGTGCTGGTTGGCTATAGTGATGGACTGGTAGAGCCGGAAAATGTGTATGGCGAAGAGTTTGGAATTCGACGGTTGCAAGAAGCTGCGGTGCGGGTGCAGGGGTCGCCACCGAGCAGTGTGGCGCTATCGTTGATGACGGCGGCGGAAGAGTGGGCAGGCAGCGCGGAACAGGCGGATGATATGACCGTGATTGTGGCGCGGCTGAAGTAGCAGAAGACTACGATCGGGTTCTTACTTCGACTGCGAACCGGACACTTCTCACGAAGGCAGGAGAAAACTCAAGACCCACCCTAAAAATTGTCGGCGGGACACCCTCCAGCAAACTGTAATTTTCAATTGGGGTTTATTCTTCGGAGTTAACCAGAGAGATCATCCCAATTGCGAAGCTGCGTATTACGATTTGTGTTCAGAGGAGCTGAAGTTGTCGTGAGCTACGCGAGCGGTCTTCTTGGCAAAATCGTAGGTCGCTCGCAGATTCCCACCAAAGAACCACACCTTGCCATTCACGTCTTGTTCCAGAAGCACTTTTCCATCGGCGTTCTTAAATTCGCAGTGAATGGTGACGGAAGTCGCCCCGGCAACCGTAGTCACGTGCCGGGTACGCTCGCTTCCTGCCTTGAAACCGCGAACCGTGCTGTGCAAAACGACAAGATCAGGAGCGCTCGCGGCCCTGCGGTCGCCGTCGCGATACACATGCTCAAAGCCGCCCTGCTTCTCGAGTTGGCGAACCAAATTTTCGTAAAGCGAAATCTGGAACTCGGCTGGCAGCTTAATCTCATCCGAGTGGATCATTTCCACCTGAATCGCAGACGCCTTGGCTTTGACTGGCTGAGCCGACAAAGGAGATGCAGCGAAAGCGACGGCCGCAACTGCTAACCACAAAATTGCTTTCAAATGGTGCTTCATTGTTTTGGCTCCTTGCTCGATGAATTGGCCGGGGCAGCCGCCGCTTGCTGTTCGCTCACCGTGGTATGCGCTCCTTGAGCCAGCAGTTCTTTCTTAATGGGCTCGGCGCCGGCGGTCGGCAACGCAAAGATGACGCCGTGCAGCGCGCCATTCTCATCACGATACCGAAGAGTTAGCGTGTCGAACTTGGTACGAAACAAGGCCAGAAATCGTCCCGATCCATACGGCGCCGCCATGCTGAGGGTGCTGACAGTCTTTCCCACGGCCGCTTGCGTGTCTTCGCCGGTGACCACGTCTTCAATGCTGGCCGCGTTCACTTCGGAACTTTTCTTGCCATAGCTGAAATGCAACTTTCCGCTCTCGACTGTTAGCGTACCTTTGGCGTTGTCTTTGACGCCGGGGAGACCGGTAAGGGCGATAGCATTGTTGGCGGGTTTTGAACTCTGCTGCGCGTTGGCACCGCAAACCGCAAGTCCGGCGAATGCCACGGTCATCGCAATTGAAACCAAAAATTTCCTTCGCTTCATATCTCCTCCTTCATCACACAAATCCGAGGTCTTCAGGGCGCGCCACGAGCGCGCGGATGACTTCGCCAATTGGAGAAACCGGGGCCTACTGCCAGGAGCTGGGCATCCGCGGATGCCTTACCTAATTCGCACAGCAAACCCTAGCGACTGTCAGCGACGACTTTTGGACGCGGCAAAAGGTCGACTACTATTGCGCGGGAGTGTACCACTTGTCACGCGGCCATCATAGTACCTCGGCGTGTGTAGTTGGCTAACTTCAAGACCCGGGTTCATACCTCAACTGCGAACCTCGGCCATCCTGCCTGTATGGATGCATGTGAGGGGGAAACGGCACGTTTGGCGCGGAAATTTGTGGGACGTGGGCTATACTGGCTAGCTTTCGAAAATTCGGGGACGTGGGAGAAGAATGTCGCTTCGCCAATCGAGTGGCGCTAGTAACTGGTGGAAGTCGCGGAATCGGGCGCGGAATCGCGACGCGGCTGGGGCAAAATGGAGCGCGAGTGGCTATCGCGTATCGTTCGAATAAGGCGGCCGCGCAGCAGACCTTGCGGCAAATCCAAGCGGTCGGCGTGGAATGTGTGGCGGTGGAGACGGATATTTCCGACCCGGCGCGCGCGGGGCAATTGGTGAAGACGGTTGTCGAGCGTTTTGGGCGGCTCGACATCGTGGTGAATAATGTGGGGGATTTTCGCTGGGGCACGGTGTCGGAGAGTTCGCTGGAAGATTGGCACGGGATTTTTTCTTCCAATTTGTTCACGGCGCTTTATGTGTGCCGGGCGGTGCTGCCGCACATGCGCAAAGGACGTTGGGGGCGAATTATTAATTTAGGCGCGGTAGGAGCGGAACGAGCGTTTGGGCAGGCGAAAATTTCCGCGTATGCGGCGGCCAAGGCGGCCGTAGTGGCATTGTCGCGTTCCCTGGCGCTGGAAGAAGCGAAAAACGGAATTACGGTTAATGTGGTGAACCCTTCGAGTATTGACGAGAATGAGTTGACACTGAGCGAGGCACGCAGCATGCGGGACGCGCGATTTCCCATAGGCCGACCGCCTACCGTAGAAGACGTGGCCGCGACGGTGGCGTTCTTCGCATCCGAAGAAGCTGAATACGTCACTGGACAGGTGATGAATGTCAGCGGCGGGTGGATGCTCTAGTCGCGTAACGAAGTAAATCAATCATGAAAGCACTTACCGCAGCGGAAATGCGCGAGGTCGACCGACAGACCACGGCGCGCTTTGGCATTCCTGGATTACAACTGATGGAGTCAGCAGGGCAGCAGGTACACGAGGTGATCCTGCGAGGGCTCGGCGGGTGGCGTTCGCCGGAATCGCGGCAGGAATTGAAGATTTCGATCTTGTGTGGGAAAGGGAACAACGGCGGCGATGGGTTGGTAGTGGCGCGTCATTTGAAGGTTACAGGCATCGAGCCGAAAGTTTATTTTTTTGGGGATCCCACGAAATTAACGGGTGATGCGAGCGAGAATTTTCAGCGGTGGCGCAGTGCCGGCGGCACAGTGAATGTAGTGGACAGTGAGAGTGAGTGGGAAAAAGTCAGCGACGCGATTGCAAGTTCCGACGTGATTGTCGATGCGTTACTCGGGACCGGATTGCGTGGGGCGGTCACAGGGCTGACCGCCAAAGCTATTACAGCGGTGAATGAATTTTCGAAGAATGCCACGGCGGCGCGTCCCAGTCTGATTATTTCGGTGGATATGCCTTCGGGGTTGCCTTCCGACGGGGAAGCCGCGGAAGGGCCGGTTTTGCGTGCGCACCAGACAGTGACGTTCACGGCGCCAAAAATTGGGCAACTGATCAGCGCTGATGCGGCTTGCACTGGCACGTTGGAAGTGCGGCAGATCGGTTCGCCCGCGAAGTTGGTGGAAGAATTGGGGCAAAGCGATTTGCGATGGGCTTCGGCGGAAGAATTCGCGAAGTTGCCGCTGGTGCGCGCGGCTGATTCGAACAAAGGGACGTTTGGTCATGTGCTGTTGGTGGCCGGGGCGTTGGGGAAGAGCGGAGCCGCGGTGCTTGCCGGGCGGATGGCGGTGCGAGCAGGCGCGGGACTGGTAACAATTGCCACACCCGCAATGGTTCTGCCGGTTGTGGCTGCGGCGCAAGCGGAATATATGACCGTGCCGCTGCAGGCGACACGTGCCGGGACTATCGCGCTAAAAAATGCACATGGAGCGCGGTGGAGGAAAATTGAGGAAGGGAAGGACGTACTGGCGATTGGCCCGGGGTTGGGAACTGAACCACAAACGCAACAATGCATTCGAACGATGGTGCGCTCCACGGAGCTCCCAGTGATTCTAGACGCCGATGGGTTGAATGCGTTTGACGGGCGTGCCGCCGAGTTGCCGCAGCGGAAGAGCAAATTTTTGGCGATTACCCCTCATCCGGGCGAGATGGCGCGGCTCTCGGGTAGTTCAATACGCGACGTTCAGCGTAACCGCTTGAAAGCCGCTCAGGAAGCGGCCAAACGATGGGACGCGCACGTGATTTTGAAGGGCTTTCACACCGTGATTGCGGCACCGGACGGAGCCGTTTTTGTAAACACCACCGGGAATGCCGGTCTGGCAAAAGGCGGCACTGGGGATGTGCTCACGGGGCTATTGGCGGCGCTTACGGCGCAGTTCAAACCTGGGGACTGGCTAAGGGTGCTGGCGCTAGGCGTGTATCTACACGGGCTGGCGGCGGATATTGGCGTGAAGAGAATGGATGCGTCAGGTTTGATCGCCGATGACGTAATTTCCTTGATTCCTGAAGCGCGCCTGAAACTTCTGCAGGAGCTGCAAAATATTGGCTGAAGAAGTGATTACGCATTCCGCGGAGGAGACCACAAGTTGGGGACGGCAATTTGCCGCGCGATTGAGGGCTCCGATTGTGGTGCTGCTTTCCGGTGAATTGGGCAGCGGAAAAACGACCCTGACGAAGGGTATTGTTTCCGGGCTGGGAGCGGCCAGCGAAGAGGAGGTCACCAGCCCGACGTTTACTTTGGTGCACGTTTACGGTCAAACGCAGCGGTCCCCCGGCAAGGTGTATCACATGGACCTTTATCGCATTGAAAATTTTCATGACTTCGAAACACTAGGAATGGAAGACGTCTTCGAACAGCCCGGGGTATTGATCGTGGAATGGGCAGAGCGGTTCCCGCTGAGGTCTCCGTGGCCCCAAATAAGGGTGCGATTGGAGCATCTGGACGGGGACAGGCGGCGGTTGACGGTAATTCCCGGGCCTGGCGCCTATTTGTAGCTAACTCTCTCGCTACGCGTAAATCCCACATTCTTGCGGTGCCCGGCCGTCGGGCTAGACTGGATGCAGTCCCTTCTGGTGGAGTGCATGGAAAACCTGTCACTGATGCCCAGTGCGACGGAAGCGGCGCGAACGGAACTCAAAAGATACAACGTCACCATACCGATGGGGTCCTTATCCATTGGGGTGGATAACATTCACCATGACGTTTTCATGAGTCCGAAATTCGCGCAGGCGGCGCGTGATTACTTGTTTGACCTGATTCGCCAGAATACCAAGGCGGCGTATTTTCCGGGGATCGAATTGCGAGCCGCTCGCGGCCCGGATAGCTCAGCCTACCGCAAGCTCCTTGTTGAACTGCTGCAAAGCGCGCTTACGCAGGCCAAATATCACAAAAATATCGAGATGGACCTGCTGTTCCGCTTAACCCTCCTAAAATTCCTCATGGCGGAACTGGGCAATCAATTCGCAAACGTGATTCTGGAAGGCAAATCGTGGATCCGGCAGCGTGGCGAACACTTTGAACGCAGCCAACAAGCCCACGTCATCAAAGCGCGGCTGTCAGAATTGCAATCGGCGCGCCGGTCAGTAATTCGTACGGTCGGGCAGCAAGTGGCGCAAATCCACACTGACGTGGAAGAGAATGTAATTTCGAAGGCGCGGCGCGCGTTGTTTGGGGATGATTTCGCCCCGCTCTATGAGATGTTGAAAAACCGGCTGATTTTTCTGGATGGCGGGAAAGACGACACTTATTTTCTGGATCACTACGTTCTTTTAGGGAATTACACTCGGGACCCTGACCGCTTTGAGAGTGTCGATACGCTGTTCCTGGAACTGCTGCGGAATGCCGGGCTGCCCATCGAACAAAATCCGGCGCAGGTGGAAGCGAAGCAGGAACTTGAACAGCTGCTGGAGCAAGCGCAAACGACCCGTAATGATCTCAGCGGCCTGGAAGTGCAAGCTGCGGCCCTGCGAAAAAAGCTGGAGCGTGGCGATGGCTTCATGACCAAGTTGTTGGGCTCCGCCGATCCCTCGGACTTGCGAGCCTCTCTGACAGACATTGAGTCGCGATTGAAACATCAGGAAGGCAAGCTGGAGCAAATGGCTCCCAAAATTGATGCGGCCCAGCAGAAGGTTGATTTTTGGAATAAGGAATTTCAAGGCGACTTGGGCGATTATCTTAATAACCCGGACAACGCCAAGTTACTGTTTGATGCATCTGCCGCGCGGGACGCCGATGCCTCGGAACGGGCTCGGCTGCTCTCAAAGCTGGTAAGCCGGTTGGAAGAGCAGGACATTCTTTATCAGATATTGGCGGGGTACGAAATTCGTTCGCTGGCGTCCGACTACAGTCCGCCGGTGCACTTGCAGCAACTGCGCAAGGCAGTGGTATCGAAGGAGGAATTGAAGCGCGTGGAGCAGGTGTTGAAACATGTTCCGGCGCGAAAGCTTTCGCTGAAGCCAATCGAGGACCTGTCCAAGAAAATACATCGCTACTCGCGTGAAGAAGTGCACGGACTGGTGTTGAAGTTTGCCGGCGATTTTATGCGCTTACGGCGCGATCTGCGCAATGCGGAACATTTAACCACCTGCATGGAGCGCATTCACCCAGTAACGACCGAGCAAATACGGGAACTATCGCGGTTGAATAACAAGCTGTACGAATACGTGCTGCAGGAAGAAGAGAAGCCCAAGGCTGACCATGTCGTTTCGCACGTGATCATTAAAGCGGATGTGCGCGGCTCCACGAAGATGACGCAGGATTTGTTGGCGCGGGGGTTAAGCCCGGCTTCGCACTTCAGCTTGAACCTGCACGAGCCGGTGAAAAAACTGTTGGACCGTTATGCAGCGAAAAAAGTATTCATCGAAGGCGACGCAATTGTGCTGGCGATATTCGAAACGGAAGCGACGCTGACGTACGCTCGGGCGGTGGCCAAAGCGTGCATTCTTTCGCGCCAGATCCTATCGGTATGCGGCACGTACAACGAGCGCGCGGCCGCCAATGATTTGCCGGCTATCGAGCTTGGCGTGGGAGTGGCGTATCAGGGATCGGCGCCGACGTACTGGACGGATGGGGATTCTAAAATAATGATTTCGAAGGCGCTGAATCTGTCTGACCGGTTGTCAGGATGTGCGAAGTTAGCCAAGCGGCTGCTTACCAATCAGCCTTCCGATTTTTCATTATTTCAATTTTTAACCGCCGTGGAAGGCGCATCTTCTGAAGAGCTGGATGAATTTCTGGTGCGCTACAACATGAATGGCATCGAGCTAAACGATGAAGGCTTTCAGAAACTGAGCGAAGAAATATCCCTGGATTCGATCGAGACCAAGCTGGAAATGCCCTGGGGAAAAGAGAACGTGACGCTGTTTTTCGGTGAAGTGCCCATGGGGGAGTCGGTGGAATTACTGGTGCTGCGCAAAGGATTCGCGCGGCAATTATTGGCGGATGGAAAAGTCGGTGGCGTGTCCTCGCATCCTTATTATGAGGTGTGTACTAGCGCGAACCTATATGAACTGGTTGCGGCACTGTTGCGCAGCCAGCAGGTAGCGGCGGTCGGAGAGACGGGGAATTGAAGAGTCAGTGATCCTTTTTGAAGTCAGTTTCTTCCTCAACTACCTGATACCTGCAAAACATTTTAGAAAGGTGTCGACGGCGTGGCAGAATGTGCCATGGCATTGACCGATATTTATCGGTTACTGATCGGTGTCGCGCCGCAAAGCGTTGCGCACGACGTTCGTCATTGGATTGCGCAACTGGGTGGCATCGGACTAATACCGCTTGGCCTGTTGGACGCCTCCCTCGTACCTATCCCGGGCAGCATGGATGTACTGACCATCGTGCTGGCCGCGCGAGATTCGAAGTTGTGGTTTTACTATGCGGGGATGGCGACCCTGGGCTCGGTGATCGGGGCGCTGGTTACGTTTCGGCTGGCGCGCAAAGGCGGCAAAGAAACATTAAAGAGAAAAGTTTCCGCGGCGCGAGCGGAAAGAATCATAGAAATTTTCTCGCGCTGGGGATTCTGGTCCATTGCGATAGCGGCTTTGCTGCCGCCGCCGATACCCATGGTGCCCTTCGTGATCGCCGCCGGCGCGACACAGTATTCCACGCAGAAATTTCTGGCCGCGCTGACGCTGGGCCGGGTGATTCGGTATACCTTGCTGGCGTTGCTGGCCGCCCGCTACGGCAGGCAAATCATAGGCTTCATAGCGCATCCCGCACATCCGTCTCTGTATTTGGTGTTCGGAGTGGTGGTGATTGCCGGGCTGATAACGTTCGTAGTGCTGTCGGCGAGAAAAAAGAAACACGTACACGCTTAGTGTTGTTTGCTCGCAGATTCACAAAATTCCAAAGATAAATACGATGTGCGCCGCGCTGGCTGCGAACCTGCATCGCCATACGCGAAAATGTTTTTCCTACTCACGGATCCACGCCAGTAAATGAGCCTGTCAATTCCCCCGTCAATCGACCAGTAAATCGGTCGTTAAATCGCCGGCGAGACCAGACGCCCAATCCTGGTGGTCTATAATCCGTGCGGAGGCGAAAATGGTCCGGTGACTGTCGCGGCCTTCAAAGCCGCCGATTCGGCCCTTCGCGGATCGAATGGTGGGTTCGACTCCCACACGCCTCCGCCAGATCTTGTTTGTTTGTCGGAGGTTGCAAGAGAACGAGGCGGCAAAAGGCGGCAATAGCAGCTTTAAGTCCGGTTCTTGTTTAAAATTCTCGGCGGCACGTGTGACAACCGGATATCGAAGCTTGATTTCTGATCGAGTTACAAGCCAGTGCCGTTATACGCAGCAGCATGTTCGGCCCGAGGTCGCGAAGTCACTTTCGGCTTAAACGAAAAAGGTGGCCGCACGAATGGTGCGGCCCTGCGGCCCGCAAGACACATTGCAGAAGGAACTATCTCCTCTCTCTTTCTTTCGTTGCGCCGCAACGGGAGCAGACTAAGATTTGAGAATATTCTCAGAAATGGCGAGCGATGCAGTGCGAGGCTCAAAGCAGGGCCTAACACGATTGAATTGGCTTGG
>Ga0193729_1000729_pt1 | contig 17174 bp, 17 predicted proteins | sample U1c2metaG_FD_143036 | JGI IMG/M metagenome (GOLD analysis project Ga0193729, IMG submission 143036) | Soil microbial communities from a riparian zone of the East river system, Colorado, United States - U1c2 | ecosystem: Environmental > Terrestrial > Soil > Riparian zone | place: USA: East River...
GAGCACATAAAATCTATGCCGACAGCTCCACCTCCTTCTCGCGATGTTGCGCTGGAAACGCGCTTCTTTTTGGAGCGCTTTAAGAAAGAGATCATCACGGTGCTGATCGTAGCTCTGCTCGCTGTCGTCGCCTTTGCTGGTTACCGTTATTATTCCGATCGAACCGCAGCGGCGGCGGCGGCTTCGTTGGCGGGCGCGAAGACTGCTCAGCAATATCAACAGGTGATTGATCGCTACCCTAACAGCGCAGCGGCCGCTGATGCTTGCCTGTTACTCGCTGAAGCTCTGCGGAGCGAAAAGAAATTTGCCGAGGCGAACACAACGCTTCAGGCTTTCATCGCAAAGTTTCCTCAACACGAGTTCGTGAGCACGGCACGGATGGCGATGGCTGCCAATCTGGAGTCGATGGGGAAAAGTGATGAAGCGCTGGCGGCCTACCAACAGGTCGCAACGACTTATCCGAACAGTTACAACGCGCCGCTGGCTTGGCTGTCGCAGGTGTACATTCTAAAGGGAAAAAATAAGAGCGACGAAGCGCGCCGCATCTGCGAAACCATCCTCACGCAATATCGAACGAGCTTTTGGGCCGGCCAGGCCATGCAGGAACTGCGCTTGCTCAAACCGAGCAGCACGCCGCTGCCAGCCACGGCACCGGCAGCGACAGTTCCACCATTCTTAGCGCCTCCGGCGCCAGCGCCGGCGCCTCAGGGCGCGCCGTCGCCAAACAAGCCGTAGAACTTATTCCGTAGATGCGCGGCGCTGTAGCCACGGCGCTGTGCCGCCGTGCTGATGAGGGCAACAGCGCTAAAGCGCCTCGACACAGCGAGGCGGCTACAACAACTATTGTGCGATGGCAGCGGTGCTGCACGCCGTGCTGGCAAGGCTCGTGGGGCACGTAAGGCCCCTACGCGTCCGTTAACGTTTCGAGAATTGGAAGCGTTTCCGCGCGCCGGGTTGGCCGGACTTTTTGCGCTCCTTCATGCGCGGATCCCGGCGGAGCAAACCCTCAGCTTTCAGCGTGCTTCGGAAATTGACATCGACCTGAAGAAGAGCACGCGCGATCGCAAGCTGGGCGGCGCCAGCCTGTCCCATGATGCCGCCGCCGGTTGTGTTAATCGACAAATCGTAGGCGTTTACTGCCTTGGCAGTTTGAAGCGGTTGCAGCACGACGTTCTGTAAAGGCACAGTCGGGAAGTAATCTTCAAAGCTGCGGCCATTGATATCGCTCTTTCCGGTACCCGGCGTCATCCTGATGCGCGCGACCGACGTCTTGCGGCGACCTGTGGCAACGAATTCCTCAGTTTCTGGCATAAGACTATTTTCTAGTGAGTTTAACGACCTCGGGCTGTTGCGCCGTATGAGGATGAGAATCACCCCGATAAACTTTCAACTTCCGATAAACACGGCGACCGAGCCGATTGTGTGGAATCATTCCGCGCACAGCGCGCTCGACTAGCAGTTCGGGATGCCGCACGCGGCGTGCCCGAACGTTCTCCGATTTGTGACCGCCCACGTATCCTGAAAAACTCATGAAGGTTTTTTGTTCTTCTTTCTTTCCGGTGAGTCGCACTTTGTCCGCATTGATGACGATCACAAAGTCACCTGTATCGACGTGCGGCGTGAAGACGGTCTTTTGCTTACCGCGTAACAGATTGGCAGCCTTCACCGCTACTTTTCCCAGCACCTGGTTCCTGGCGTCGATCACCCACCATTTGCGCGGGACTTCGCTGGCTTTGGCAGAAAACGTTTTCATCACAGCAGAAAAATGGCACGAAAACTACGAGGAGTGCAAGCTCCTGTCAACCTATGCGTGCACACCTGTTTGCCCCTCATTTGTAAAATCCCAGTTGGCGGCTGACACAGCCGCCCTACAATTGTGAAACGCCAGTGACGATGAATACGACTTCTACAAAAACTGCGATCACGCCACGGCGCGACCAGGACTTTCCGGAGTGGTACCAACAGGTGATTCGCGCGGCGGAGTTGGCTGAGCCATCGGACGTACGCGGTTGCATGGTGATTCGACCCTGGGGTTACGGGATTTGGGAAAACATGCAACGTCACCTCGACGCCATGTTTCGCGCCACCGGCCATCGCAACGCTTATTTTCCGCTTTTCATTCCACTGAGTTATTTCGCGAAGGAAGCGGAACACGTCGAAGGCTTCGCCAAAGAATGCGCCGTTGTCACCCACACCCGGCTGGAAGTGGACGCTGATGGGAAAATGAAGCCGGCCAGTCCGTTGACAGAACCGCTCGTGGTCAGGCCCACTTCGGAAACGATCATCGGCGCCAGCTACGCGAGATGGGTGCAATCCTACCGCGATCTGCCGATCCTCATCAATCAGTGGGCAAACGTCGTTCGTTGGGAAATGCGGCCGCGCCTGTTTTTGCGAACAACTGAATTTCTCTGGCAGGAAGGCCATACTGTTCACGAAACGGAAGCCGAGGCCCGCGAAGAAGCGAAATTGATCCTCGGTCTTTATGAACGGTTTGTCCGCGATCATTTGGCCGTGCCCGTTTTCACTGGTGAAAAATCCGAGAGCGAACGTTTTCCCGGAGCGGTGCAGACCCTCGCGATCGAGGCAATGGTGCAGGACCGAAGGGCAATTCAGGCAGGCACATCGCATTTTCTGGGCCAAAACTTTGCGCGTGCGAGTGGCATCCAATTTCAAAATCGAGAAGGCAAACAGGAATTTGGCTGGACCACCAGCTGGGGAATGACTACCCGGCTGATTGGGACGTTGATCATGATGCACGGTGATGACGACGGCGTTGTTCTCCCACCGCGCATCGCGCCGACTCAGATCGTCATTTTGCCGGTGACACCCAAGGAAGAGACGCGCGCAAAGGTGCTTGAGGCTTGCGACAAGCTTGCAGCGGGTTTACGCGAGACTCGATACGCCGATTTTCCCATCGAAGTGGCGGTCGACGGGCGCGACCTCGGCGGCGGCATCAAGAATTGGGAGTGGATCAAGAAGGGCGTGCCGTTGCGTGTGGAGATTGGCCCGCGCGATTTGGAAAAAAACGCCGTCGAAGTCAGCCGGCGCGATCAAGCGGTGAAGGCAAAAGAGTCAATGCCGATGGAAGAATTCGTCGCGCATGCCGCGGAAATTCTCAGTTCAATCCAGGATTCTCTATATGCGCGTGCGAAAAAGTTTCGCGAAGCAAACACGCGTGTGATCGAATCACGAAAAGAGTTTTACGATTTCTTTACGCCTAAAAACTCGGCCAAACCGGAAATCCACGGCGGTTTTGCCCTCGCGCATTGGAATGGTTCACGGGAAATCGAAGAACAAATCAAGAACGACCTCAAAGTCACCATTCGCGTTATCCCGCTGGATGATTCGCCCGAGCCCGGGAAATGTATTTTCACCGGTGAACCCAGTGCGCGGCGCGTTGTTTGGGCGAAATCGTATTGAAAGTCCGGGGAGCGCATTTTGACTTGTGCGACTTATGGAAAGCATGTCAGTTGACGCGGCGATCATCGTTCGTTTATTTCGGCGCTGCTGATGGAACTGACGCTGTACAGCCGCAAGTGGTGTTCGTGGTGCATCGACGCGAAGGATTATCTCAGCGAGAAGGGGTATCGTTTCCAGGAAATTGATGTCGGCAAAGACCGCCAGGCATACGAAGACATGAAAAGACTTTCCGCTCAAACTTATGTGCCCACGTTCGTGGCGGGTGATAAGGTTTTGGCTAATTTCGATACCAATCAGCTCGAGAAATTTCTAACCGAGCACCGGATCAATCCACAGGAAACCAGTTCCTGATGCTTTTTGGCTTCTTCCTTACACTTGGCGTAGCCGTGCTCAGCGCGGGCTTGCGCAGTTTTCAAAACTCGTATACGCAAAAGGCCGGCGCCCTCGGGATTCTTGCAGCTACTTTTCTCGGCGTTTATTTTATCACCGACAGCTGGATATGGGGTTTTGTCGGCGCAATGAGTTGGCTCTTTCTTCCGTGGCTGGAAATTCTCACTCGGATTCGGGCCCTTCGGCTTCCCAAGGAAAAACGGCTTCGACCGAAAAGCCCGCCGTCTTCGGACACATTTCCAGCGCTGAGCGAAATCACTCGCGAGATCGAGGACGAAGGTTTTGTCCATGTGGGGGACGCGGGATGGGATTGGGAAGATTATCGGCAATTTTTCCGGCTATTTTATAGAGAGGAGGATCGAGCCCAGGCTGCTATCTGCCTGAACGAACAGCGTGATTTCTCGTTTTATTATCTGCGCATTTCATCGCGCGCCAAAGGGGGGACCGTTTGGACGACGTGGAATTATCCGCTCTCCTATGGTTTGAAGCTAACTCCCCTGTTCCGGATTAATCGACAGCGTCCTGACAGATCGTTCTGGCAGCTTTATCAAAGCCATCGCGAATTTCTCCGGCGAAACGGCGTGAATCCCGCCGCTATCGACCCGCTCGACGAGGAACAGATTCAAACGGAAATGGAGAACGATCTGCGCGACCAGATCGCGCACAACATTCATAAGGGCGTTCTCAAACAAACAGCAGCAGGCGACGTAAAATATTCATGGCGCGGGATGTTCTATCTTTGGTGCCAGTTTCTGGTCGACCTGGTGCGCTTGTAGTCATCCTGAACGGAGCGCGGCGAAGTCGAAGGACCTCGTCGCGTAACTCAAAGGCCGTTTCCTTGATTCCCCCGACTTCGCCCGGAATGACAGGGCCGCAAGATGTTCATTTGAACTTGCCTTCGCGGCAGTTCGGACGATCATCATTAAACATGCTGACCGACCGGCAAAGGAGAGTCCTCGATTTCATCCAGCGCGAGCAACGCGAGAAAGGCCTCACGCCAAGCACGCGTGAAATCCAAAATCATTTCGGGTTCGCCAGCCAGACATCGGTAATGCAGTACATTGCCGCGCTGGAGCGAAAGGGTTTTCTCGATCGGCATGTGCGCAAAGCCCGAGCATTGATCACTCCAGCCATGAAGGTCAGGATTACCGATATTCCGATCTATGGGCAAATTTCTGCAGGTATGTCGGCGTTGACCGAGCAGACCATCGAAGGCCATGTATCGCTGGACGCCCGCTCAGCCAATGTGCAAAAAAATCGGGGCACGTTTGCTTTGCGCGTCCGCGGCGACTCAATGATCGGCGCGCACATTGTTGATGGGGACATTGTGATTTTGGAAGACGCCAAAGACGCGCACGACGGCGACATTGTTGCGGCGTTGATCGACGGCGAAACGACATTGAAACGTTATGTCGTCGAGCGCGGCCGGCCATATCTCAAAGCGGAAAACCCGCGATATCCAGATCTGGTTCCGGCCCGCGAACTCAAGATTCAAGGCGTGATGGTATCGCTAATTCGCAAACAAGAGCGCCGAAAACGGCGCTGATAGAGAAGTGGCGAAGCCTGGAAGCGGGCGCGAATATTGCTTTATTGCTTTATTGCTTTACGGTATGAGCGTAAAGTATGAAAACGACCGTTGACTTACCGGAGTCCTTGCTGAAACAGGCAAAACATAAAGCCCTGCAAAACAACACTAGTTTACGTGCCCTGATGATTTCGGGTTTGAAGAAAGAGCTCGCTTCACCGATGACGACGGCGAGCGATCCCATTGAACAGATCCGAAATGCTGGGAAACAGGTTTGGCGGGGCATCAAAGCGGATCGTTATGTCCACGGGTTGCGCAAGAACTGGAAATAATGCGCATTTTCTGGGACACGAATCTGTTCGTGTATTTATGGGAGGGATCAGGCCGCACCCGCCAGGTGGAAACGCTCATAAGCTGGCAACGCCAACATGAAGTCGAGCTGATCACATCCACTTTGACTATCGGCGAGCTATTGGTTCATCCGCTCCGCCAAGACCGTGAAGACCTCGCAGATCGCTACCTCGCAAGCTTTTCGCAATTGCACGTGATTCCGTTCGACGAGGCTGCGGCATATGCATTTGCACAACTCCGTGCTCAATACGCACGACTCGCTCCGCCGGATGCAATTCAGCTGGGATGCGCTTCGGTGGCTGCGGTGGACCTTTTTATCACAAACGACCGGCGCTTGGCCCGATATACTGTGCCTCGAGTAAACGCGATTCGTGCGCTGGCAGATGTAGAGGTCGCCAGGATATAGTCCAAAAATCCAAGTCCCGTAGCGAAGGGGGTGGATCAGGGTAAATGTTCATTTGAACATTTAATTAGTCATGCCATTTTCTGCAATGGTTATGAGCGGGAAGATTATTGATCTGCGCAATCTTCTCGCGATTCGTTTCCCTCAGGCCCCCATGCTGGCGGGAACGAGTTTAGTCACCGGTTTAGCTTCCTTCGATCAACCTATTGGCGGTGGTTTGCCCAAAGGGGCGATCACCGAATTAATCAGCCCGCGAGGAAGCGCGGGCAGCGCATCGCTCATTCACGCTTTCATCCATGGTGCATATCGCGATAAGTATTTCGTGGCGCTGATCGATGGGCGCGATTCGTTCGATCCTTGTGCGCTGGCCAGTTCCATTCTGCGTCAGCTGCTTTGGGTGCGCTGCACTAAAGCCCTTGAAGCAGTTAAAGCAGCGGATCTGCTCTTAAGAGATGGCAACTTTCCCCTTGTGATTGTTGATCTGATTCTTAATTCGCCGGAAGAACTGCGGAAAATTCCGCAAACCACCTGGTATCGCTTGCAACGACTGGCCGAATCGGTGCCCACAGCATGTCTGGTTCTCACCCGGTACGAAATGGTCAGTAGCGCGCAACTGAAGCTTGTTCTCGAAAATTCCTGGAACCTGGAAACTTTGGAAAAGCAGGAGGCGATTTCTCAACTGCGGATCATTGTAAAACGATCGCACCTCAAATCAGCGGTCTCGCCTTCGGTTGCCGCGGCGACCAAGGGGGTGGCAAGCAATGGTCGGTGATGAATTAAATCGATGTTTGCGACGATTTATTTGCCGAACTTTTATTTGCAGGCCGCTATGCGGCATCAGCCCGAACTTTGCGCAAAACCGGTAGCCTTAATCGAAGAACAGGAAAAGAAACCTGTTATCATTCAGCTGAACGACGTCGCGGAAAAGGCGGGGATCTACAAAGGAATGACTCCAAGCCAGGCTCTGGCGCGATCTTTACGGGTCGTGATCAAAGTGCGGGCCCGCACGCAGGAAAAATCGATCCAGGAAATCTTGCTTCATTACGCGTTTACGCTCAGCCCATTTGTGGAAGCCACCGCACCGGGCATTTGCACAGTTCAATTTACAACGTGGGATCGGCATCCTGCCGATAATCGATTGGCTGCAAGCCAATCCCACGACAACGTCTTGCGTGTTATCGAGCAATTAGCCGAATGTGAAATCTTGGCTCAAGCGGGGATTGCTGCTACGCCAGATACCAGTTTTCTTGCAGCGCACCTTGCGAAGCCGGTTTTGCAGATTGAGAATGCAAAAGAATTTCTTGCTCCTTTGGCGATAGAAGTTCTCGAAACAGCTTCCCCGGATTTTTGATAGAGCCATTGCGGCGCCACCTTCAGTCCGCGCCAAAGACCGCTCATCAGCGGTTCTTCTTCGGTTTCCGGATCGTTTCGGTTTGCTTTACCACGAATGATTTCACGCGCGCATATTCCTTCTGAACGCCATTGGCGAAATCGTGTGGCCCGTACTCGAACAGCACAACGAAACAAAAAGTTAGAACGACGAAGAGAACGAGCCAAAAAAGGCCGCGCAGGAGCGCCATGCAAACAGGCTAACGCCTGCGGACACGGCGATCAATACCGCCCACGGGACGACAACCTCTTGAATGGCATGGCGAAACTGCCAAGCTATTTGGCCATGCGCGTGCCGCTGCTCGATCTTAGTGAACAATATCGTGCCCTGGGCGATTCAATTCGCGAGGCGATTAACGACGTTCTGGGGAGCGGCCGTTTCATCCTTGGCCCAAAAGTCGATGTGTTCGAGAGGGCGATGTGCACATATTGTAATACGCCACACGCGATTGGTGTTTCGTCTGGAACCGATGCTTTGCTGGCTATTTTGATGGCGCTTGGAATCGGACGCGGCGATGCCGTTATCACGACGCCTTACACATTTTTCGCTACCGCTGGATGCATTGCCCGCGTAGGGGCGCGACCACTTTTTGCCGACATAGATCGCAAGACATGCAACATCCGGCCATCCGCGATTCAGGAATGCATCGAGAAAAATTGTCAGCCTGACGCGGGTGGCGCATGGAAAACAAAGAGCGGAGAAAAACTCCGCGCAATGATTCCGGTTCATCTGTTTGGTTTGTGCTGCGAGATGGAAGCGCTCAGTAAGATTGCGGAGCGTTACCGTCTTGTTTTGATCGAAGATGCGGCGCAGGCGATTGGTGCAGAATTTCCATTTCCTGAGAGAACAGCTAAAGCTGGAACGATGGGCGAAGGTGGGCTGTTTAGCTTTTATCCTTCAAAGAATCTTGGAGCTGCTGGCGATGCCGGCATGGTCGTGTGTCGGGACGACAAGCTGGCGCAAAAGCTACGCACCTTCAGAGAACACGGTATGGAGCAGCGCTACTTCCACCATTTCATTGGAGGCAATTTCCGCCTGGACGAAATGCAGGCTGCAGTACTCGCGGTTAAGCTTCCACATCTGGAAACATGGGCGGCCGCGCGCCGCGCTGCTGCGGATTTCTACGGGGCCGAACTCGCGCGCGCGGGGTTAACTGAAAGGATCGCTGTGCCTGTCGAACCCTACCGCGACCGTGGCCTAACGAATCATCACGTTTATCATCAATATGTCATCCGCACACCCACGCGCGATGCTTTACGCGAGCACCTGGGCAAACGGCAAATCGGGACAGCAATTTACTATCCGCTCGGACTCCATGAGCAGAAATGCTTTGCATATCTAGGCTACAAAACAGGTGATTTTCCCGAGACCGAACGTGCCGCTCGCGAAACGCTCGCGCTACCCATTTATCCCGAGATTTCTCGCGAAGCGCAGCGGTACGTGGTCAGCGCGATTGCCGAATTCTTCAGCTGAAACCTCGAGCGTTGGCCAAACTACTTGCGAGCCGCAGAGTGCGAGCTATATCAACGCGGAAAGCTTTCGTGGTACTAACGGGTAGGTACCGAAGTGGCCAAACGGGGCAGACTGTAAATCTGCTGGCTTTACGCCTTCGCTGGTTCGAATCCAGCCCTGCCCAAACTTTCGTCAAGACGTTGATTCGATGTAGTCGCCTTGCTGCGTCGAGAGGCCTTGGGCGGAATCATCCCAAAACACGGCGAGAGCCGCCACCACGGGCAAGTTTTGCCGGGGCTACAGAAGCAGCCGTGTGCGAATTCCTAGTAGCTCCTTCGCTGGCCGCCGCCGCCTTCGCGACGGCCACCGTATCCTCCACCACCGCCGTAGCCGCGTCCGCCGCCGCCACCGGGTGGTCGCGGTTCCCGCGGCCGAGCTTCATTCACCGTCAACGCCCTGCCTTCAACGGTTTGGCCATTGAGTTTTGAGATGGCGTTTTGAGCGTCCTCTTCGGAGCTCATGGTGACAAACGCAAAGCCACGCGATTTGCCGGTGAATTTGTCTTGCATGAGGGAAACTTCCTGCACGGTGCCGGCCTGTGCGAAAAGCTCCTGGAGTTCGTTTTCCGTCGTGTTGAAGGAAAGATTGCCTACGTATAGTTTAGTTCCCATTGAGTTTATTCTGGAAAAGGCTGCCAGGTCACTGTTCCCGCTTATCGGATTTCAAATCGCCACTGAATAAACTCAACTGACAATCCACCAACTTCCAAGCTTCCGTTTCCGTCTTCGGCTCACTTGTAAAATGCTTCTCTTAGGAAAGCAATAGAAAATAGCGTAACAATTTTTGCCTCCTATATGGCCCAATTAGGTAGTACGACCGGAGTAAAAACCTCTGAACGGGTGGCAGTCGTGGCTGCGGGAGTAGTGAGCCCATTGGGGTTTGGACTGGCCGAGACGCTCAATTCGTTACGGAGGGCGAAAGACTGCGTCACCGCTGTAACCCGATTTTCGGTAGCTGAATGTCACTGCAAAACGGCTGGTCAAATACCCGATGATCGCCTTCTTGCTGGCCTGAACAAAAGGCCACGCGCCAAACGCTTGCATCGGGCGTCGCACATGATGATTCACGCGCTAAGAGAAGCCGTGATGCAAGTGCCTCAATTTGAACCTGAGTTAACGATAATCGGAACGACAAGCGGCGGCATGTCTTATGGGGAACAATATTACCGATCGCTGTGCCGATCAGAAAATCTGCGACACGCGCCGACGTGGATCGCGAATTACCCGGCGCAAAAGCCGGTAATCGATGCGCAAGAGGAGGTTCTGGGGGTTTCTGTGCCATGTCAGGTGATTGCGAACGCCTGTGCTTCGGGCACAAATGCCATTGGTCATGCGTTCGAATGCGTGCGGTCAGGTCGCTACCAGCGTGTATTGACGGGAGGTTATGATGCTCTTTCGGAACTGGTTTTCACTGGCTTCGATTCACTTCAAGCCTCGACGCCGGAAAAATGCCGCCCGTTTGATCGACATCGTGCCGGCATGGTGCTGGGAGAAGGTGCCGCCATTCTCGCGCTGGAAAATCTTGAGCTCGCTCGAAAGCGGGGTGCGGCTATCCTAGCAGAAATTGTCGGCTACGGGATTTCCACGGATAATTTTCACATCACGCAGCCGGATCCTTCCGGTGTTGGACCGCGACAGGCGATGGAACGAGCTCTGCAGAGCGCGCAGATTTCTGCAGACGAAGTCGATTACATCAACGCACACGGAACGGCCACGATATTTAATGATGCAGCCGAAGGGAAGGCGATCAGCCAGTTGTTTAATGGCGTGCCCGTGAGTTCGACCAAGAGCATGATGGGTCATTCGCTGGGTGCCGCGGGCGCGGTCGAAGCCGTCATCTCTTTGCTCGCGCTCCGCCAACAATTTCTTCCTCCCAATATCAACTTTGAGGCTTTGGATGACAGCCTCGACCTAAATGTTGTAGCGAACGAATCGCGATCGGCTGTCGTACGTATGGCGCTTTCGAATTCTTTCGGCTTTGGCGGGACGAATGCTTCGATTCTGATACGTAGAGTTGAAGCATGAGTTTGGCGATCGCCGGAATGGGGTGGGTGACCCCTCTTGGAAATGGCGTCGATGCGGTATGGGAGCGTCTGCTTCGCGGCGATGAGGCGTCCGCAACACCAATTTGTGAGCAGTTTGCCGATCGGTCCTACAGCGCTTTCCGCGTACCTGAATCGGCGGTGACTGGTTTGGCGCATCCACGCCTTCGTCGGGCCAGTGTGATCTCGCGATTTGCTGCAATCGCAGGTTTGGAGGCCTTGCAGGCTGCCGGGGTAAAGGTGGATTCGCAAAATGCGGGACGAATTGCGCTAATCTTCGCGATTTCCAACGGAGGTGTGATTTATACCAAGCGCTTCTACCGCGATGTCGTTGAGACCGGTGCGCAGTCGGCCAGCCCTCTGTTGTTTCCGGAAACGGTATTTAATGCCCCGGCGAGCCATCTCGCGGCAATTTTGGGTGTTACCGGGACAACTTACACTGTCGTCGGCGACGGGGCCGTGGGTCTCCTGGCGATAAAAATGGCAGAAGACGTGATGATGGATAAGTCGCTTGATTATTGCCTGGTCGTCGGCACCGAAGAGGTCGATTGGCTTTTATGCGACGCCTATCGGCGATGGCGTTTGCTTCGTTCGGCGCCTCCGATTGAGCCATTCGGTAAACAAAAACGAGGAATGATTTTAAGCGAAGGCGCAGGAGCAATCGTGCTCGCACGAGAAGGGCCGATAACAATCGAACGCGCTCATCCAGGCGGCTGCTACCGAAAGCGAGGGGAAGCAGAGGAGATTCTGAAGCGAATACTGCGTGATGTCAGCCAAGTCGAAATCGACTTTGTGATCTCGAGCGCTAACGGCACGTTCATCGATCAGGCAGAGCAGGGAGCGTTGGAGCAGGTGATCCCAGATGCAATTACTTACGCGGCAAAGCCAGCGCTAGGCGAAAGCGTAGGCGCCTCAGGGCTGTGGCAAGTCATTTTGGGAGCGCAAGCCCTCCGTCATGGAGAGCTTCCGCCTGTGCTTCACGCCGACCCAACTATTTCGTTGCGGCTTGCGCGTTCACGCATGGCGGTGGCGGGCGCGCGCCGGGCAGTCATCTTGAGCTCTGGAGTCAATCAGCAAGTAGCAGGCTTGCGACTCGCGCTTCGCTGATGCTGCGGTCCATTGCCGGCCTCGTAACCCTCGCAGGCCGCCTCATCAATCTTTTGTTGCATTTGTAACAAAAATCTGTCGTTCGGATCCACCCTGCGCGGAATTGCATTCAACGGAGGGGGACCAGTCTCCAAGTAAATTTTTCATCGGCAATTTCAAGCCATGCCGCGCTCGGCGGAGAACCGCGGTTTGGCCGCGTTACGCATCCGGGATTCAAAAATAAAACATTCCCGCGTTTTTCATGTCGCGGAACGTGCGTGTGCCCGTGCAAGACAACATCAACGTCATCTGGTAAATGATCAGGCGGCACGTGTTGCAGGCGAAACTTCAATCCGCCTCGCACAAGATCGACAACCAATGGCCATTCGTAATTGCTGTCGCAATTCCCTCGCACGACAGTGACTCGGGGCCCAATCGCGCGAAGCTCGTCGAGAATGGTCTCCATGCAAACATCGCCAAGATGCCAGATTTCATCAGCATCCCTGGCGATTTCTCTGACCGTTTCCGGTAAACGATTGTGCGTGTCCGCCAGAACGAAAATACGCAACGTGTCCTCCAATTTCTCAGGCGTTGTCATAGCGTGCAAAGTTGTTTTACACACTGTTACGCGCCGCGCGTCCCGGCCGCATGTCTCGATGCACGCGTTGATTTGCGCGATGGTGAATGCTACGTAGCCTCGCCCTCCCTGCCATGAGCCGGAACTACAAAAATACTCTTAATTTGCCACGCACGGAGTTTCCGATGAAGGCGAACCTCGCCGCGCGCGAGCCGGAAATGCTCCGAGTGTGGGAGGAGACCCGACTCTACCAACAAATCCAGAAGTCGCGAGAGGGTAGGGAATTATTTGTCCTGCATGATGGGCCGCCGTTTGCCAACGGAGACGTGCACATGGGCACTGCGCTCAACAAAATTCTTAAAGATTTCGTGGTCAAATCGCAGACCATGCTCGGCAAACGCGCCCCATACGTACCGGGCTGGGATTGTCATGGACTGCCGATCGAATACAAGGTCGTGAAGGAATCCCGCGGCCTTTCTCCCCTGGAAGTTCGCAAAAAATCGGAAGCGTTTGCGTGGAAGTTCGTCAACATCCAACGCGAGCAATTCAAACGGCTCGGCGTCTTCGGCGATTGGGAAAATCCGTATCTGACGATGGATCCCAAATACGAAGCAGAAATCTTGCGCGCCTTCGCCGTATTCGTTGAGAAAGGCCTCGTTTATCAATCGAAGAAGCCGGTTTTTTGGAGCACAGGTGCGCAAACGGCGCTGGCCGAAGCCGAGGTGGAATACCAGGAGCGCAACGACACCGCGGTTTACGTGCGATTCCCGCTTTCTCCCGACCAAGTGGCGAAAATCGGTTTACCAACTGATAAGCCCGTGAGCGTCGCGATCTGGACAACAACGCCATGGACATTGCCTGCAAACCTCGCGATCGCAGTGGATTCGACCGCCGAATACGAAATTCTGGGTAATCAGGACGAGCGAGTGCTTGTTGCTCGCAGGCTTCGCGAACAATTCATTCAACAAACTGGTTTTGTTGCCTCGGAAGAATCGTCTTTTCGTGTTGGCAAACAGCTGGTCGGGCTTCAGGCGCAACATCCATTTCTCGATCGAAAATCAACCATACTCGCAGCTGATTTCGTGACCATGGATACCGGCACAGGCCTGGTGCACATCGCGCCCGGTCACGGCGAAGACGATTACTGGTTAGGCAGGGCCAACGGCTTGGAAATTCTGTCTCCGGTTGATGATCATGGACGCTTTACCGATGAAGCGAGCCTGCCAAATCTCACTGGAAAATACGTGTTCGATGCTAATACGGACATTATCAACTTGCTGCGGGAGCGGAGAATGTTGCTCGGGCAACAGAATTTTCATCACTCCTACCCGTACTGTTGGCGCTCGAAAACACCGATCATCTTTCGTAATGTCGAGCAGTTCTTCATTCGAATCGATGAGCTGCGCGCCAGGGCGCTAAGTGCAATTCACAACGAAGTGAAATGGATTCCAGCGTGGGGCGAAAACCGCATCGCGGGCACGGTCGAATCGCGTCCCGATTGGGTGATTTCGCGCCAACGAAGCTGGGGCGTCCCGCTGCCTGTTTTTTATTCGAAGGATGGAGAAGCAATTCTCGATGCAAAAATTATCCGAAATCTCGCAGATCTGGTCGCCGAGCGAGGCTCAAATGTCTGGTTTGAGTTGACGGATGCCGATCTTGCCAAAACACTTGGTCTCCCCCCTGGCACAACGAAACGCAACGATACGACCGATGTTTGGATCGACAGCGGCGTTTCGCACAAGGCTGTCTGCGCGCTGCATCCGGAGTTGCGCGATCCAGCCGACATGTATCTCGAAGCAACAGACCAACATCGCGGCTGGTTTCAGTCGTCTCTCCTGACGAGCATCGCGATGAATAATCGAGCACCGTACAAAACTTGCGCAACGCATGGTTTCGTTGTCGACCTCGACGGAAAGAAAATTTCCAAATCCAGCGCTTACGAGAAGCCGGTAGATGCCGGCCATTTTGTAAACGAACATGGCGCGGATCTCGTTCGTTTGTGGGCGAGCAGCATTGATTACACCGCTGACGTCCCGTTTTCCGAGGAGATCTTCACACGTCTGGGCGACACGTATCGCCGGATTCGGAACACGCTGCGGATTTTGCTCGGAAATCTTTACGATTTCCCTGTAGCTGCGGGCGCTGACCGCGGCGGGCTGCAGTCAACACCCGCGGTTACAGCGCTCGTCGACCGCTGGATTTTGGAGCGTTTGAGCGACGTGATCGCGGATTGCCGATCGGCATATGAAGCATTCGAGTTTCACAAGGTTTATCACGCGCTCAACCAGTTTTGCGCCGTCGATCTGAGCAGTCTCTATATCGATATCACCAAGGACCGCATGTATTGCGACGCGGCAGATTCGCCGCGGCGTCGCGCAACACAAATTGTCATGCACGAAATTTTCAGCGCCCTGTGCCGACTGCTGGCGCCAGTGCTCGTATTCACCGCCGAGGAATCGTGGCGATATTCAGCCCTGGGCGGGTCAGTCCATCTGCAGGAATTTCCGCCGCTGGAACATCGAGGGCATGAAGCAAGCGATCAGGTTGCCGAGCTTCTGAAATTGCGCGGTGTAGTCGGTCAAGCGATCGAGCGCGCGCGGCAGCAGAAGCTGATCGGCAATGCTCTCGAGGCGACTGTCGTTTTATATTCAAACTCGGATGTCACGACGAAAATCAGCAAGGAAGAGCTGGAGGAATTTTTCATTCTGAGCGATCTGACGATTCGCCAATCAGACGAAGCGAGCGCGTCGGTCACCAAGACAGCCTATAAAAAATGTGCCCGCTGTTGGCGTCACCGCCCAGCTGTTGGCACAAGCAAAGAACATCCAGACTTATGTGATCGGTGCGAGAGCGTAGTCAGAGCGATTGGAAAAAGCGCCGACAATCATCATGAGGAAATGACGAAATCCGAATGACGAATGACGAATTAATGACGAAACCCGAATCCCAAAATCCTAACAGGTTTCGTCATTTGAGCATTCCGGTTTCCTTCGTCATTCGACATTCGTGCTTCGTCATTTAACCAGCATGAAGTTCATCCTCTTTCTCTCACTTCCACTCTACGCGCTGGATCAGTTGACCAAGCAGATGGTTCTGCGGTTCATCAGCCCTGACGAGCCGCGTGTTCTGGTCGCCGATTTCTTCAGTTTGGTTAACGTGACCAACACCGGCGCGGCATTCGGATCATTCAGAGGCAACAATACCTTCTTCATCGCTATTTCGTCTGTTGCCCTTGTGGTTGTTTTGGGTCTCCTCTTAGGGGCGCGAACACGTGATCATTGGCGTGATATTTCACTGGCTCTTCTGCTCGCCGGAATCCTGGGAAATCTCACCGATCGCCTACTTTATGGGCACGTGATTGATTTTCTGCTTTTCGATTTGCACGTCCCCTATGCGCATCCCTGGCCGGCCTTCAATGTCGCCGACTCCTGCATCTCGATTGCGGTGGTGTTGTTCATTATTCACTCGTTCTGGAAAGAAAAGCCCCGGGTTGAGCAATCCGCAGGTAGGGGCGATTGACCTCAATCGCCCGCTCAGTGATGATCATGGCGCGTAAAGCGGGCGGTTCGGGTGAACGGCCCCTACCTCCTGTCCGATGAAGCCTTCGCCGATGGAACAAGCTGCGCGCAAAGTCGCTGCGCGCCTGCGCGAAAATGGCCACATCGCCTATTTCGCCGGTGGTTGTGTGCGCGACATGGTGCGCGGGCTGTCACCGAAGGATTACGATATCGCCACCGACGCGCGACCGGATGTAGTGCAGAGACTTTTCCCACGAACTTATGCGGTCGGTGCGCACTTTGGTGTGATCGTCGTTCTGGAAAACGACTTCCAATTCGAGGTGGCGACATTTCGATCCGACGAGGCTTACATCGACGGACGGCACCCTAGCGCAGTCCATTTTTCATCGCCTGAAGAGGATGCGCGGCGCCGGGATTTCACGGTCAACGGAATGTTTTACGACCCGGTTGCGGAAGAAGTGATTGATCTCGTCGGTGGCCGCGCCGATATCGCTGCGAAATTGGTGCGCGCTATTGGTGACCCCTCGCAGCGTTTCGCGGAGGATCGATTGCGGATGCTGCGTGCAGTACGGTTCGCGACGGTGCTCGATTACCAGATCGACCCAAAAACCTGGGACGCGCTGGTAGCTAATGCTGCCTCAATCCATGAGATCAGCGCGGAACGAATTCGTGATGAACTGGTGCGGATTTTTCTGTCGCCGAACCGCGGGCGTGGCTGGGACTTGCTCGATGCAAGTGGACTAATGCGTGCGATTCTCCCGGAGATTGAGGCGATGAAGGGCTGCGAACAACCCGAGCAATTTCATCCCGAAGGTGACGTCTTCAAGCACACGCGATTAATGCTCGGCTTTATGCCGAAGAAAGTCTCTGTGCCGCTCGTTTTCGCCGTGTTGTTCCACGATGTGGCCAAGCCGCGTACCGCAACTGTAGACGAAACGGGGCGAATTCGCTTTAGCGGGCA
>Ga0193729_1000730_pt1 | contig 17154 bp, 18 predicted proteins | sample U1c2metaG_FD_143036 | JGI IMG/M metagenome (GOLD analysis project Ga0193729, IMG submission 143036) | Soil microbial communities from a riparian zone of the East river system, Colorado, United States - U1c2 | ecosystem: Environmental > Terrestrial > Soil > Riparian zone | place: USA: East River...
TTGCCGGCGAATTCCGGCCTTCAGCAGCTCCGGCGTGACCGGTTTTTCCTCGAGAACAACATGAGCAACGTCGTCATCCAGATTGGAAACTTGTTCGACCAACTGGTTGTACGCCTTATCAACGCGGTCGACATACTCCTTCGGCACATCCGTAACTTCATATATCGATCCAAGCTGATCGTTCTCGGAGTAAATGATCGCTTTCTTGTTGATAACGTCGAGCTGGCCGCGCAGCTGATCTTCGCTGCCCAACGGCAACAAAACCGGCCACGCGTTCGCGCCCAGTTTTTTGTGGATACTGTCCACCGACATCTCGAAATCCGCACCTACGCGGTCCATCTTGTTGATGAACGCCAGGCGCGGGACATTGTATTTCGTTGCTTGACGCCAGACTGTTTCGGATTGCGGCTGCACGCCCGCCACGCCATCGAAAACGGCGATTGCCCCATCGAGCACGCGCAATGAACGCTCCACCTCGGCGGTAAAATCGACGTGGCCCGGCGTATCAATAATGTTGATACGCTGCTTGACGCCCTCGAAAATTTTGTAAACGCCCTCTTCTTTGCGTTGCGCCCACGTGCACGTCGTCGCGGCCGATGTGATCGTGATCCCGCGCTCCCGCTCCTGCTCCATCCAATCCGTAACCGTTGTGCCGTCGTGCACCTCGCCCATCTTGTGAATCATGCCGGTGTAGAACAGGACGCGCTCGGTGATCGTTGTTTTACCGGCGTCGATGTGCGCCGCAATACCGATGTTCCGCGTTCTTTCCAGCGGAAACTTGCGATTCGGCGAATTTGGACCTTTTGCCGGGGCTTTTTTCTGTTCCATCGTCGCCGTCGCCATAATCTTTACCATCTAAAATGCGCAAACGCCCGATTCGCCTGCGCCATTTTGTGTGTGTCTTCGCGTTTCTTGATCGCGTTCCCCTGGCCGGATGCGGCGTCCTTAATCTCCTGCGCCAGCGCATCCGCCATTGGCACTCCCTTACGATTGTCCGCGTATTGGACAATCCAGCGCATAGCGAGAGAAATTTGTCGCCCAGGCGCCACTTCCATCGGCACCTGATATGTCGCCCCGCCGACCCGACGCGATTTTACTTCGAGCCGCGGACGAACATTTTCGAGCGCCTTGTTTACGACTTCCAGCGGATCGACGGAATCAGAACCTTCGCGCGATTTTTCGATCGCTGTGTACACGATTCGTTCCGCCAGCGATTTCTTGCCACGCTTCATCACGGTGGTGATGAGCCGGGCCACCGCCGGACTCCCGTAACGGGAATCGACGCGCTCCTCTTTTTTGTAAACTCTCTTCCGTCGCGACATTCGTGATCGTGTTGTTCAAATTTACTTTTTCTCTTCCTTGGCCGCTGCAGGCGCAGCTTTCGCCGCGCCGCCTCCACCGGCCGCGCCACCCTTGGGGCGCTTCGCTCCGTACTTGGAGCGACCGCGCCGGCGTCCGTCGACGCCGAGCGCGTCGAGCGTGCCACGCACAATGTGGTAGCGCACGCCCGGCAAATCTTTCACCCTGCCCCCGCGCACGAGCACGATGGAGTGCTCCTGCAGGTTGTGCCCTTCGCCCGGAATGTAGGCAATCACTTCCTGGCCATTCGTCAACCGCACTTTCGCCACTTTGCGCAACGCAGAGTTCGGCTTCTTCGGCGTGCGCGTCATCACTTGCACGCACACACCGCGCCGCTGCGGACAACGGAACAGCGCAGGTGATTTCGATTTCACCGACACCTTCCGGCGTCCTTTTCGGATCAATTGATTAATCGTGGGCATTTTCCAAAATCTAAAACAATGCGCCGCCAAAAAGCCGTGCTTCGGGCGACAAAAAACCCGCTCAGGCCGCGCAACAAACTATCTCACGCCCTGATGCGGTGAGCCGCGAATATAGAGGGAAAATCACGATCTGCAAAGAATATTTCACACTGCATTTGTCATTCCGAACGAAGTCGATGAATCTCCAAATCGAATGCAGAAAAGTTTTGAAGTTTTGGGTAGCGCGCGCGACTCGAAAGCGAGACACGGGCGTCTAACAACAGCGCATGGGATCATCGATACGCCTGCGTTCATGCCGGTGGGAACGCAAGGTTCGGTGAAGGGCGTCAGCCCACGAGAGTTGCGCGAGCTAGATGCGCAAATCATCCTCGGAAACACATATCATTTGTTTGTCAGGCCGGGACTGGATGTGATCAAACATTTTGGCGGCCTGCACAATTTCATGAAATGGAATGGGCCGATCCTGACCGACAGCGGCGGGTATCAGATTTTTTCGTTGTCGAAGTTACGCAAGATCACGGAGGAGGGGGTCGAATTTCAGAACCATATCGACGGAGCGCGCGCGTTCATTTCACCAGAAACAGCAATGGAAATTCAAGCCGCGCTCGGCGGCGACATCGTGATGGCACTCGATGAATGTATCCCCTACCCGTGCGAATACGATTACGCGGCGCAGAGTGCGGAGATGACGACGCGCTGGGCGAGAAGATGCAAGGAAGCAAACGTCCAACGCTCAACGTCCAACTCCGATAAATCGCGAGCAGGCGCTCAACGTCCAACTTCAGAGACCGACTCGATCAACTCTCAACTCTCAACTCTCAACCAACTTCTTTTCGGCATCGTCCAGGGCGGCACATTTGAGGATCTGCGCAAGCAAAGCACACAAGCAATTGTTGAGCTCGATTTTGACGGCTACGCGATTGGCGGTGTGAGCGTGGGCGAGCCTGAAGAGGAAATGATGCGAGCGGTTGAATCGGCTGAACCATTTTTGCCCAAAGACAAACCACGTTACGCGATGGGCCTGGGCACGCCGCCGCAACTACTGGAGATGATCGCGCGCGGAATGGACATGTTCGATTGCGTGCTACCGACGCGCCTGGCCCGAAACGGAACAGCGTTCACCGACACCGGAACGCTCAATTTAAAAAACGCGGAGTTCGCTCGGGATAAACGGCCAATAGAAGAAAACTGCGTCTGCCCGGCCTGCCGCGAATTTTCGCGTGGCTACATTCGTCATCTCGTCAAGGCGGAGGAAATTCTCGGGCTTCGCCTGATCACGTTGCACAACTTGCATTTTTATTTGGAATTGATGAATCGGGCGCGCGCAGAAATCGAAAGAGGGACGTTCGATCAATTTCGCAAGACATTCGTGGCAGACTACAAAACGCGAGATGCAATGATGATCGAATGATCCTATTCTTCGCCGACGGCGCGTACCGCGGCGCGAAGATCACCGACGAAATGCTTGTATTCGCGTTCGCGCGATGCTTCGTCGGGCTGGCGAAGGAGAGACGATGGGTGAACGGTCGCGAGCACTCTCGGCGCAAGCTTGGACGACAAGACTTTGCCACGCTCGCGAGTGACGCGGAATGACGGCCCAAAAATCGTCTGGGCTGCCGTCGCGCCCATGGCTACCACCAGCTTTGGCTTAACGATTCGTAACTCCGCTTCCAGCCACGGTCGGCAGGCTGCGATCTCGCGCGAATTCGGTTTCTGATGGATCCGCCGTTTGCCGCGCGCCTCCCATTTGAAATGTGCCGCGCGGCTCCCATTTGAAATGTTTCACTGCGTTCGTGACGTATACTTGCTTGCGATCGATTCCAGCTTCTTCGAGCGCTTGGTCCATGATTTTTCCAGCAGGTCCAACAAAGGGTTTACCGGCCACGTCTTCGTAATCTCCCGGTTGTTCGCCAACCAGCATCATCACTGCGCCCTTCGGACCTTCGCCAAAAACCGTCTGCGTCGCGCGCTTGTAGAGGTGGCATGCCTCGCAATCTTTCGCTGCCTCGCTGACGGCGGACCAGCTCGTGGTATCGGGCGGTCTCGCAGGCCGTGCAAACTGCTCGTCATCTGTTCGCATCTTACAGAGAATCGAAAATCATCTACATTGTAGCCGCCGAGTGTCCGGTGGCCGAAGCAAGATGGAACTCGAAACCGAACGACTCATCCTGCGCTCCTTCCGCGAAGAAGATGTCGATGTTATGGCGCAGTTATTCGCCAATCCGGATTTCATGCGCTTCTCATTAGGCGTTTTCACCGAACGCAAACAGACGATCGCGTTCATTGAGAAAGTCATGGGCTGGGATCGCGCTGGCATCCCGTCGCAATTTGCCGTAGTCCCGCGCGGCCAGGACGCGATTATCGGTTACTGCGGTTTCTTTTATCATCCGGAGCACGGCATCGAAGACATCGAGATCGGCTACCGACTGAATCCCGATTACTGGAACCGCGGCCTCATTACCGAAGCCGCGCGCGCTGTTCGTGATCACGGTTTTCGTGATCGGAAGCTGTCGCGCGTCATCTCACTTATTCATCCAGAAAATATCCCGTCGCGTCGCGTTGCGGAGAAAATGAAATGAAGGCAGAGAAGGAAATTACGTTTCGAGGTTTTCCGACGTTGGTGTATGCGCTGACTCGCGAGGAGTGGCTGGCGAAGCATGGCGCTCGATGAACTCGCGCGCGAGAGCGCGATAGGCTTGGGAGGCAGTTCCACCCGGAACGTATTCCAGAATGGATTTTCCGAAGCTCGGGGCCTCGCTTAAGCGCACGCTCCGAGGGATGACAGTTTGATAAACCCGTTCACCAAAATGCTTGCGTACGTCGGCAACTACCTGCTGGCTCAGGTTCGTTCGAGCGTCGAACATCGTCATGACGATGCCGCGCAGCTCGAGACGCTGATTGGCGCCTGAATCGATTACCTGCTCGATGAGCCGCACGATTTTCACCAACCCCTCCAGCGCGAAATACTCGCATTGGATTGGAGTCAACAGTTCATCGGCAGCGGCAAGCGCATTGCTCATCAAAATTCCAAGCGACGGCGGACAATCCAGGAAAACGAAATCGAATGTCTTGTCGGCATGCAGCGGCTTGAGCGTCTCTGCCAGACGCGTGAGGTGATTCGGCATGCGCGCGATTTCGACTTCAGCGCCCGCCAAATCGAGATCGGCAGGCACGATGAACAGGTTATCGCGGCGGGTTGGAAAGATTTTATCAGTAATGGAAGCCTCACCCAGCAACGGTTCGTACAGACTAATTTGCTCTATACCTTCCAAACCGAACGAGCTGGTCGCGTTAGCCTGGGGATCAAGGTCAACAATCAAAATGCGATGGCCCAGTTCCGCCAATGCAGCGCCAAGATTCACGGCCGTCGTGGTTTTGCCGACGCCTCCCTTTTGATTAGCGATCGCGACGATTTTCATTCGAGGCATTCTCCTGGACTCCGGGATTTGTCAGATGATGTTGCCGCACGCAGTAAACGAAAACTAATTTTTTCGAATTTCAGATTTGGAATTTCAGCAGTAGCTTAGGCTCGTAGCCTGTGAAAGCTCCTCCAGTATCGATGGAACCGGCGCCGCTTCCGATGGCCGCTACGAAAGAAGAGCCAGTCCTCTTGCGAAGCCAGGACGCGCGTGGCGTCGTGACGCTAACACTAAACCGACCGCACGCTTTCAATGCTTTGTCCGAAGCGACGCTACGAAAGAAGAGCCAGTCCTCTTGCGAAGCCAGGACGCGCGTGGCGTCGTGACGCTAACACTAAACCGACCGCACGCTTTCAATGCTTTGTCCGAAGCGATGCTTTTAGCATTACAGCGTGAACTGGACGCGATCGCGCACGACGAATCAGTCCGCGTGATTGTGCTCGCTGCCGAAGGCAAAGCCTTCTCCGCCGGCCATGACCTTAAGGAAATGCGCGCGGCCCCATCACTGGACTACTACGAAGGGCTCTTTGGGCAATGTTCTGACATGATGCTTACCATCCAACGATTGCCGGTGCCTGTAATTGCGCGCGTCCAGGGAATCGCCACCGCGGCGGGTTGCCAATTGGTGGCGATGTGCGATCTGGCCGTCGCGTCGAGTACAGCAAAATTTGCCGTCAGCGGTGTGAACCTCGGTCTCTTTTGCTCCGCCCCCGGTGTGGCGCTTTCCCGCAATGTTTTGCGCAAAGCGGCGTTCGAGATGCTTGTTACCGGCGAATTTATCAGCGCTGATGACGCGAAGGCGCGCGGCTTAATCAACCGCGTGGCGGAACCGGATCAGCTCGATGCTGAGGTCGAAAACCTCGTCACGAAGATTGTCGCAAAACCACGCATTGCGGTGGCAATGGGGAAGGAATTCTTCTACAAGCAAGTCGAATTAGGCATTGCAGCGGCGTATGAATCGGCGAGTCAGACCATGGCCTGCAATATGATGGACGAAGCGGCGCTCGAAGGCGTGCAGGCGTTCATCGAAAAGCGTCCGCCCCACTGGAGCAAAGGCGGGGAGCGCTGACATTCTTTAGGCTAAAACATTTGGCGAATATCCGTCGTGACTTTTACTCTTGAGCAAGTGGCGAACACCTCCGGTGGCGAACTCGTAGGCGATCCATCGCTGCGAATCACGGGCGCAGCATCATTGGCGGAAGCAACTCCCGGAGAAGTCAGCTTTTTCGCAAACCCAAAATACATTGGGCTGCTGCGCAAAACGCGCGCGTCGGCAGTTTTTGTTCCGGCCGATTTTGCTGAGTCGATTACCCCCGCGCAGATTCGCGTTTCAAATCCGACGAAGGCTTTCGAGCAAGTAGTACTCAAGTTTGCGCCGAAGCCGATCCAATTTGTGCCTGGGATTCACCCGACTGCAGTCGTTGATCCGAGCGCACAACTCGGAGAGCGCGTGTCCATTCAGCCGCATGCAGTCATTGAGGCCGGGACAAAAATCGGGGATGACACAATCATCGGCGCGGGCAGTTACGTCGGCCACGAGACGACGATCGGATCCTCATGTCTGATTTATCCGAGCGTGACGATTCGCGAGCGAAGCCGCATTGGATCGCGCGTGATCATTCACAGCGGCGCAGTCATCGGTGCGGACGGGTTCGGTTTTGAAATGGTCGATGGCCGGCAGCAAAAGATTCAGCAGCTCGGCGTTGTCCAGATCGACGACGATGTCGAGATCGGCGCGAACACAACTATCGACCGCGCGCGGTTTGGCCGGACGTGGATCCAGCAAGGCGTGAAGATCGATAATCTCGTACAGATCGCACACAACGTGGTGGTAGGGAAAGATTCGGTTATTGTGGCGCAAAGCGGGATATCAGGAAGTACGCGTGTCGGCCAGCGAGTCATGATGGGCGGCCAGGTAGGCATTGTAGGCCATCTCGAAATTGGTGACGGCACCGCGATTGGCGCGCAAAGTGGCATCTCTAAGAGCACCCAGGGCGGCGCTTGGTTCGGCTCTCCCGCGGTTCCACTTGCAGAAGCTAAGCAGCAAATTGCCTGGGTCCACCGGCTCGGAAAACTGTTTGCGCGAGTAAAGGAGATTGAAAAAAAGTTGGGGCTATAAAGGCGCGGTGTAGCCACGGCCCCGTGGGACGTCTCACAAACTGAAGGTTAACGCCAAACTGACCGGCCACAGCCCGGTGGCTACAGAATTCCTACATCACTTTAGCGTCGGGCGTCAGCAATAAGTCCCCGCAACCCATCAGGCGAAATCGAGCGTCGGGCGTCAGCAATAAGTCCCCGCAACCCATCAGGCGAAATCGACTCAGCGCCGCACGCATGCACGGTTTCAGCCTCCATTGAATCGGACGTGGCAACCACCAGCTCGTGCTGGTTGGCATACTTGCTCGCTAACCGTTCGATGATGGCATCGGCGGATTGCCCACTGCGCGAATAGAAAATCTGCACGTCCGCTGGGTCAGCAGTCGCCTCCACCTTTTTGCCTTTCCCATCAAAAACGGCCACGACGCGCACACCGGTCCAATCCTGATAGTCGCGTAACTGCTTGATTAAGGCTTCGCGCGCCAGCGAGGAACGGCGCGCATGAAGTTTGCGCAGCTCTGGCCAGGCAAAAATAACGCTGTGGCCATCGACGATCAGATAACGAGCGCGCTCCGGCATTGCGAGACTCCACTGAATCGACCAAAGAACAGAAATTCGTCCAGCAATTCGAATTAGATAGAACTACTCCGCGGGAACGGACTCCTTGTTTGTCCGTTGCTTGCTTGGCGCTGGCCGTGTAGCGCTGGCCCGCTGCGCTGCTTTCTTGCGCTCTAAATAAGCTCGTCGTCGCTTGCGCTTGGCTTGTACACGATGCTGTTGTCCCACGCGGTGTCCTATCGATTAAAACATCGAGAAACGCAATCCCGATTCAAATTCACTCGTTCCTCTAAATTCCAAGCCGAAATTGCGATTGCATTTGCGCATGATCCCTTGTTAAAAAGCACGCCTAATGACGCCCAGGGAATCGGCGGTTTTCGGAGCCACGTCAAAAAGCGTGACCGGACTCGCCATAGCATTCCTGGTAGTGGCGGCGTTTTTCGGCTTTTTGAACAGCCAAAAAGTGAAAGTGCTCCGCGCAAACGCGGCGAACGTACACGCCGTGGGTGACGCCGCCGAGCGCCGCCAGGCACAGGAAAAACGGAATGCTGCAAGTGGCGTAACCGCCGGAACAGAACAACAGAGCAAACTTTCTGAAGCAGAAAATCGCGCGTCGAAAGCAGAAGCAGAACTGGCGCAAGCCCAAAAAGAGAAAACCGATCTGCAAGCCAAACTAGATGCCAATCAGCAAGAGATCGCTTCGCTCCAAAAGCGCGTAGAAGAAGCGGGAAAGAACGCTCACCCTTCCATCGCTGGCAGTTCTCCCGCCGAGAGTGCGCAGACCGCTGCTTTGCAATCGCAACTCGATGATCTCCGCCGTCAACTCGATAGCGCGGAAAAGGAAAAAGCGTTCCTCGCCGAAAAGATCCAGGATAGCCAGGGGCGTTCAGGCCAGCCAAAGGAAACGAAAAAACGGCGCGAAACTGCAAGCACTCAGCGAGAAACAGTCAGCCCCCATCGCGCAGGTGTGCACGGCGCCGTGCTCGCCTACAATCAGGCTTACAACTTCGTGGTGTTAAATCTCGGTGCTCGGAACGGCGTCGAGACCAACTCTGAAATGCTTGTTCTGCGGGATGGGACCCTCATTGGAAAAATTCGCATTTCTTCAGTTGAACCGGCGACCGCTATCGGCGATATCATCACCAACAGTGTGGCGCGCGGCGTCCAAGTACAACCCGGAGACAGTGTGATATATGCTGGCACAAGTCCGTAGCCTTCGAACAATCGTCGTTCCCGTTTTGCTGTGTGCATTCGTGGTAGCATTGACCTCGTGTGCAACACAGAAGCAAACTGCCCTTGTCCAAGATCCAGACGATCATCACGATTCAACGATGCCGTGGAATAAACAGGAGAAATGGGAAACAACGGGTGGGCAACCCCAGGCGATGACCGACAGACGTTAGCAGAAACGCTGAAGCGTCCGGCCTCCTCCGCGGACTTGCGCGCGTCTTAGGTCAACTGCGCTGAGCAGAGCCCCACACAGGTTCCGCTCAAATCCAGAAACCGGCTGGGATGACGGCGTTTTTCGGTATGACCACGATGCCGTCACGGATAAAATAATTGTCTGCATCGAAGTTCCGCGGTTTGCCTTCCGGCGTAATCACGACGCCATCGGCGATGCGCGCGTTTTTGTCGATGATGGCGCGGTCAATCACGCAGTTGCGCCCGATGCCAATAGGCGGCTGCAACGAATCGGTTTGTCCGAGCTCAAAATAATCCGAGCCCATCACGATGCTGTTCCGGATGGTCGCGCCGCTTTGAATCACGCTGCGTATCCCAACCACACATCGCTCCAGATGCGCGTCCGAGATAATGCAGCCATCTGAGATAATCGCCTGCCGCAGGGTGGCGCCGTTAATTTTGCTTCCCGGCAAAAAACGTGGATGCGTATAGATCGGAGACTCGGGTTCGAAAAAACTGTATTCAGGCACGACGTCCGTAAGATCGAGGTTCGCCTCGTAAAACGCTCGAATCGTTCCGATGTCCTCCCAATAACCCTTAAAGATAAACGCGCTGATATGCCGATCTTTGATCGATGCCGGAATGATGTGTTTCCCAAAATCGAACAGATCGCTCGTCAAACATTCTATGAGCACGTTCCGGTTGAAAACGTAAATACCCATCGACGCCTGAAATAGTTCTTCTTCTTCCTTAGAACCGATGGCACGGAGCAGCTCCCGGCTCATCTTCATCTCCCGCAACTCAGATTCATCCTCGGGTTTTTCGATGAAGCCTGTGATGCGGCGGTCGACACCGCTACGCATGATTCCAAACTCTGAAACCTGGTGCAGGGCTACCGGTTTAGTAGCAAGCGTAATGTCCGCGCCAAATTTAATATGCTGATGCAGCAGCGCCCGAAAATCCATCCGGTAAAGCTGGTCGCCGCTTAAGATCAGATAGTAATCATAGGGCCGCTCGAGGAAGTAGCGCATGTTTTGCCGGACCGCGTCGGCAGTTCCCTGGTACCATTGCGAGCCGGCGGGCGTTTGTTGCGCAGCAAGAATGTCCACGAAGCTGCGCGAAAAATTATCGAACTTGTAACTCGCCTGGATATGCCGGTGTAACGACATGCTGTTGAATTGCGTGAGCACGTAGATCGAGCGCAGCCCGGAGTTCAGGCAATTGCTAATCGGAATATCGACGATGCGATATTTACCACCGAGCGGCACGGCGGGTTTGGCGCGATCTTTCGTCAACGGAAACAAACGCGTGCCGGCGCCGCCGCCCATAATGATTGCAAGCGTTCGCTGTAGTGTGCCGGGTGGCAGTGCCCCCTCCACTTTCGGGGTTGAATTTTTCGGAACTGAATCGCGCTGCGGCTGCATCGTTATCAATCAATAATCTGGCGGCCACAATTTGCGGCAACTATTTTTGCGTGATGCAGCCGCCATTCCAGCCTACCTAATGAACCCGCGGCGCTGAAGCCACGGCGCTGTGCGCCGTCCGGGGGGCGCTCCACATCACGTGAGTAAACGCACAGGGGCGTGGCTACGGCAAACGCAATCGTTGCGGGCGGCACGCCTACCGCTACAGTCCAGAATATGTGCGGAATTGTTGGCTACGTTGGGCGCGCTAAGGCGACACCAATTTTACTCGACGGACTGCGTCGCCTTGAATACCGAGGGTACGATTCAGCGGGCCTCGCCATCGTGGAGAAAGGACATCTGGAGACACGCAAATGCGCGGGACGCATCGCCGCGCTGGCGAAATTAGTGCGGAAGCAACCGGTATCAGGCTCGCTGGGGGTCAGTCACACGCGTTGGGCCACGCACGGCAAGGTAACCGACGAAAACGCGCATCCACACTTCGACGCCAGTGGCAAGCTGGCCCTGGTCCATAACGGGGTGATTGAAAATTATCAGACACTAAAAGATGAGCTCATTCGCAACGGCGATACCAACTTTCGCTCCGAGACCGACACCGAAGTACTCGCGCATCTGATTGGAAAACTCTACGACGACTCGTGCGCTAGCACGGTGGACGCCCCCGGAAAAAAAGCCCGGCTTTTTGATGCTGTTCGCGCGGCGCTGCGGCAAGTTATCGGCACGTATGGGATCGCGCTGGTTCATGCCGATGTCCCGGATTTCATGATCGGCGCACGCCGTGGAAGTCCTCTGGTGCTGGGCGTTGGCAACGGCGAGAATTTTCTGGCCAGCGATGTGAGCGCGATTGTCGCTTACACCCGCGACGCGGTTTACTTGAACGACTTCGATGTGGTGGCGGCGGGGCCGGAGAAATTCGAGATCACTTCGCTCGCCGGAGACAGTACGGAGCATCCCGTTAGTAAAGTCGAATTCACAGCAGAGGACATCGGGAAAGGTGATTATCCCCACTACATGCTCAAGGAAATCTTTGAGCAACCAAACACGGTGCGCGACGCGATGCGCGGCCGTCTCAATGCTGAGGAATGCACAGCAAGACTCGGCGGCTTGAACATGGCGCCGCCTGAGCTGCGCGATGTAGGACGCATCGTTCTCACCGGTTGCGGCACGGCGCTGCATGCCGGCAGGGTCGGCGAATGCTTGATCGAGCGACTGGCGAACATTCCGACCGAAGTCGATTACGCGAGCGAGTTTCGCCATCGGAATACGCCGATGACTCCGGAGACGCTGGTGTTCGCCATCAGCCAGAGCGGCGAAACAGCAGACACGCTCGGTGCATTGCGTGAAAGCCGGCGCAAAGGCTTTCGCACGCTCGGAATTTGCAACAACGTCGCGAGCACGATTGCGCGCGAAAGCGACGGCGGAGTTTACATGCACGCCGGACCGGAGATCGGCGTGGCAGCCACAAAATCGTTTACGTCACAGCTTATTATTCTCACGCTGCTCGGGCTGCTCTTCGGGCGAATGCGCAATCTCTCCACGGCTGAAGGAAGTCGCGTGATTGAAGCTCTGGAAGCGTTGCCCGGGCAGATCGACGCGGTTCTGGACCTCAACGATCAGATCAAGGCGATTGCCAAAAAATACGCCAGCGCAAATGGATTTCTGTTCTTCGGGAGGCAGTTCAACTTCCCCATCGCTCTCGAAGGCGCTCTGAAAATGAAGGAGATTACCTATCTATTTGCCGAAGGGCATCCGAGCGCTGAACTCAAGCACGGAATCATCGCGCTGATTCGTTCCGATTTGCCCTCCGTCTTTATCGCGCCGGACGACTCGGTGTTTTCGAAAAATCTGAACAACATCGAGCAAGTCAAAGCTCGCAAGGGTCCCATCATCGCGCTGACAAGCGGAAATTGTGCGAAGCATCTTAAAGGGATCGCCAACGATTTCGTGGTGTTGCCGGAAGCGCCCGACTACGTGATGCCCATCCTGAATGTCGTCCCGCTTCAGCTCCTCGCATATCATCTGGCCGTTGAACTGGGCCGCGACGTTGATAAACCACGCAATCTCGCCAAGAGCGTAACCGTGGAGTGATTGGTGGCTTCCTGAGGACGTCGCGCGCATACGTTTCGCGCCAACGGCGCCGCGTTCATTCAAAGCCTGGGGCAGACGCCCCAGGATTCGTCGACACGAAAAACGAAATAGCGCTGAAAGCGCCAGTCATTTTTGGGCACCAGTTCGTTTGATGAATGCGCCGAAGGGACCCGCGCTTTCAGCGCTTTATGTAACGCCAATCGATTTCCTGGGGCGATTCCCCAGGCTAACATGAGACAGCGCCGTTGACGCTAACCAGGTCCGCCGCTGGAAATAAAGCCCGTTTGCAGTAAACTGGCGGGTCGCGTAATCCTTATCCCCCGGTGCAACACAACGAAGAGTACGTGCTCAGAGTCCTCGAGGACGGAGGACTGGTCACGCGGCATCAGACAGACAGCGCTCGCTCGCGTCTAAACGGTGAGCTTGGCGTGGTCGATGTTTTGATCGAAGACGGAATTCTGTCCGACACAGAAGTCTCACGCACGCTCGCCGCGCAAGCGCACATGGATTGGATCGATATCTCTTCCATGGTGATTCCGCCGCAAGTCATCAGCCAGATTCGCGGAGAAGATGCGCGCCGCTTCAAAGTGATTCCGGTCAGTTTCGGCGAAACCGGCCTCGTGGTCGCAGTGGGCAACCCGCTCGACATCGATACGATGGACAGCCTCAGTTTTCTGCTCCAGCGCGAATTGGAACTAGTTTGCACGAGCCCAAAGAAGATTCGTGAGGCCTTAATCAAATACTACGGCACGGCGGATGAAGCAGCGGACGTCCTGCAGAAGAAAATTGGAGAAGACATCGATCTCGGCCTGGAATTTGGCGACGGCGCGGAAGCAGCCGCAGTCGACGAAGCAGATGCACCGATTGTTCGGCTCGTCTCTATGTTGCTGATCGAGGCGCACCGTGCCGGCGCGAGCGATATTCATCTGGAGCCGCTGGATAAAAAATTTCGCGTCCGATTCCGGATTGACGGCGTGCTGCAAGAAATGCAAGCGCCACCGAAGCGCCTGCAATCAGCCATTCTCAGCCGCCTCAAGATCATGACCGGGTCGATGAGTATCGCAGAGAAACGGTTGCCACAGGACGGTCGCATCCAGGTAAAAATTAAGAAGAAGCCGCTCGATCTTCGCGTTTCGACGATTCCGACCAACCATGGCGAGAGCATCGTCATGCGGTTACTCGATAAATCCAGCTTGACGCTCGGCTTGCCGCAGCTTGGATTTTTTTCCGACGACCAGGAGACCTTTGAGCGCTTGATCAAGCTGCCGGATGGAATTCTGCTGGTTACCGGGCCTACTGGATCCGGCAAGACGACCACGCTTTATGCGTGTCTCAATTACATCAACAAACCTGACCGCAAAATCATTACTGTCGAGGAACCGATTGAATATCAGATGACTGGGATCAACCAGGTGCAGGTAAATACAGAAATCGGAATGACGTTTCCGGCAGCCTTGCGTTCCATGCTGCGCCAGGCGCCGAACATCATCATGATCGGCGAAATCCGCGATCTCGAGACTGCCAGTATCGCCACGAACGCCAGCCTGACCGGGCACCTCGTGTTCAGCACACTGCACACCAATGACGCACCCTCTGCCGTGGCGCGCTTGATCGATCTCGGTGTGCAGCCGTTTCTTGTTGCGTCTTCAGTCCGTGCGGTCATGGCGCAAAGGCTCATCAGGCGCCTCTGTAACAACTGCAAACAACCGGGCGAACTCACCGACACCGAATTGCGCGCGTTAGGAATTGAGGCCGGCCGTCTATCTGAGGCGCAGGTAATGAAGCCGGTCGGATGCGAAGAGTGCCGTCGAATTGGCTACAAAGGACGAATGGGCATATTCGAGAATTTCATAATCGACGATGAAGTGCGCCACATGATCAACAAACGCACCTCGACCTTTGTCCTGCGGCAGCGAGCCCGCGAACTGGGCATGCGGACATTGCGCGAAGACGGCGTGCGCAAGGTGCTGGCCGGCCTCACTTCTGCCGAGGAAGTGATCTCGATCACCGTTGGAGACGTGAGCTGATGGCCGCGACAAGTTTTCAATTGGGTAGCGCACGCGTCTCGCGTGCTGGCGAGCGCGTCCTCCCGATCGCGAACTTTTCTTTGGACTCGATAATGTTAACTGAAGCCGGAACAGAAACGAAAGATTGTTTCGGCGCGACGCCGAAACCAGCACGCGAGACGCGTGCGCTCCCCGGAGGCGTGAATCGATGACGCATAAACAGCTTACAGAATTTTTCGTCGACCAGCGCGTACTGCAGCCTTCTCAAGCGGAGGACGTCGTGAGCGAAGTAGAGCTGAACGGGAAGACGGTCGCGCAGGCGATGATCGATGGTGGCTTTATCGACGAGCCCGACTTTTATCAAACAATCGCCAATGGCCTTGGCACGGACTTCGTGGAGCTGACGGAACGCGAGATCGCGCCGGAAATTTTGCGTTTCATTCCCAGTGGGCTGGCTCGGCTGCACGGTGCTCTTCCAATTGAAATGAGCGCAACCACCTTACGGGTCGCGCTTGTTGATCCATTTGATCTTCATACCGCAGAGGACCTTCGCTTCGCACTCGGTAAAGACATTCAGGTCGTGGTTTCGCCGCCGGAGCAAATCGAAGAACTGATCAAGCAATGTTACGGCAGCGACACGACGAGCATGGAAGACGTTCTCAAGCAGCTCGGCGAAGCTGGCGAGCTTCTGCAACTGCGGGAAGGAGACGGCGAAGCTGCAGCTGAAGCGGAGGCGAACACGACACCCATAATTCGCTTCGTTGATCTTATTCTTTACCAGGCAATCCAGGACCGCGCGAGCGACATTCACTTCGAGCCCTTTGAAAACGAATTCAAAATCCGCTACCGCGTCGATGGGGCGCTTTACGAAATGTCGCCGCCCCCCCGTGTTACCAACCCAATTCGGCGAGAGCCTGGTGCTGCGGGTGCTTGATCGCAGCATCGTCAATCTCGACCTCGAAGTGCTCGGGATGCCTGATTACATTTACAATTTTCTGCTCGAAATGATCGAGCGGCCGAACGGGATCTTTATCGCGACTGGACCAACGGGCTCCGGAAAAACAACGACCCTTTACTCCTGCTTGCGGAAGATCAACACAATCGATTCGAAGCTGATTACCGCAGAGGAGCCCGTCGAATACGATTTGGAAGGCATCGTGCAAGTGCCGGTGAACGAAGGCATCGGTCTGACGTTTGCGCGAGCCTTGCGGTCGTTCCTGCGCCAGGACCCCGATCGAATTATGGTAGGCGAGACACGCGACCTTGAGACGGCGCAGATCGCGATTCAGGCATCTCTTACCGGTCATTTGGTCTTCACGACCTTGCACACGAACGATGCGCCTGGTGCAATCACGCGTTTAATCGACATGGGCGTGGAACCATTCCTGATTTCCTCGACACTGGAGGCCGTGCTCGGTCAGCGCTTGCTGCGCAGTATCTGTCGCCAATGCCGCGCCGCTTATCAGCCAAGTGACACCTTACTCGCGGAACTGAGGATATCGCGGACGGACATTGGCGAGAAACAATTCTTTTACGGCAAAGGGTGTGACGCCTGTAACAATACGGGCTACAAAGGACGCAAAGGGATTTACGAGCTTCTCAAAATCACCGATCCGCTTCGTGAATTGATCAATGAGCGCGCGCCCACGGTCACTTTGAAACAAAAAGCGGTCGAGCTTGGAATGGTGACGCTGCGTCAGGACGGCTTACGCAGCATCTTCGCTGGCGACACTACGATCGAGGAAGTGCTGCGATACACGTAAAGGAATTTAGCGGTTTAGGGATTGAGCGATTGAAGTGGATTCGAAGAGGCCAATTTGCTTTAATCGCTGAATCATTAAATCGTTAACTCGCTCAATCCCCTGATGCCACGCTTTAACTACATAGCTCTCGATACTCGAGGACAGGAGGCGACCGGCTTGGTCGAAGCCCCTTCCAGCAATGCGGCAATCAGTCAATTGCGCCAGGCTGGCTATTTCCCGACGAGCGTTATCGAAGAGGCCATAAGCGGTGCGGATGGGCAACAAACTCGTGATCGCGCAGCGAAGATGGCGGGCTTGACGAAACCGCGCGCGAAAAAAGGCATCGTTCTTTTCGAACGCAAGAAGGTTAAGTCAAAAGTCCTGATGATCTTCACTCGCCAACTGGCAACGCTGATTGATTCCGGATTGCCGTTGCTAAGAAGCTTGAATGTCTTGACGAAACAGGAGCGCGACAAGGTATTGAAAAGAACGATCAATAAGGTCGCGGACTCTGTGCAAAGCGGTAGCACATTTTCTGACGCGCTGGCGCTCCACCCCCGGATCTTTAACGACTTATACGTCAACATGGTTAAGGCTGGCGAGGTCGGCGGCGTACTCGAGCTGGTGCTCAACCGGCT
>Ga0193729_1000731_pt1 | contig 17118 bp, 13 predicted proteins | sample U1c2metaG_FD_143036 | JGI IMG/M metagenome (GOLD analysis project Ga0193729, IMG submission 143036) | Soil microbial communities from a riparian zone of the East river system, Colorado, United States - U1c2 | ecosystem: Environmental > Terrestrial > Soil > Riparian zone | place: USA: East River...
TTCCCCGCTGATCTGAAGCGGCCGTATGACGGAGACATCCTGGGCGAGCCCGCCCGAAACCGTCGCTTCGTTGAGCGCGCCGGGGGATGCGCCCGGCTGCACTTCGACGCCGATGTCGAGCTCGATCGGGGCGTACGCCGGCAGGCTCCCTTCAAAGGTGCAGCTCACCGATTCTTTCGGGGGAGCGCCTGTTGTCGAGCACGGCACCGTCGTGAACGGCCCGGCCGAACCGATGGTTTCGGCGACTGCGTTGATTGACGTCGCCTTCAGCCCTTCGGGGAGCCTGTCGATGATCCGGATCAGCGTTTTGGCGCCGTTCGCGGCCGCGTCGCCGAGGTTGGCGGCGGTCACGACGATCACTCCTTTGCCCGGGATCACCGTTCCTTCTTCTTCTGTCGCGGCCGGCAGGTAGGAGGGTCGCGAACCGGACGTCAGATGCCACCACGGCGAGCACGTCGCACACGGGGCTGGGGAGGCGAACGCGGACGTGGCCGCACTAAGCGCCGCGGCCAACAACGTGAGGGAGGCTGCCGTCGTCACAACGATTCGTCGCAGCATCTACTTCACCCGCCGCTTGCCGGCGGCTCGCTTGGCTTTGGCCTTCTTTGCTTTGGCGGGCCCGTATTTCCTGCGGGCGTTGGCTTCGCAGCTGGCCCGCTTGTGCCGGCTCTTGATCCTGCGGCACGCCTTCAGCGCTTTCGCGAGCTTGGCGGCCCTGATCTGCGCGGCCGTGGGTTTCGCGGGCGGGGGGGGCGGCGCGGGGACGATGTTGCCGATCCCTGAGAAGGTCGCGCTGGCGGGGAAGCCGAAGATCTCCGGCTGCGGGGTGGGCGCGGGTTTGCAGGAGGCTTCGGTCGTGCACGGCGGCGGCGGGGACGGCGGCGCGGTGAGGCACGGCGAGGCGCTCGTGCACTCGTGGGCGTCGTAGAGGTCAAGGGCGCTATCGCGGTCCTGACCGGAGAGCTTCGCGGCGGTCAGGAAGAACACATCCGAGCCGTTTTCGCTCGCGTCCAGGAACGCCGATTCCTCCGGCGAGGTGCCCGCGGAGATCGGCGCCACACAACCACCCGAACGTTCACCGAACGTGGCGCTCGAGACGCTGCAGCTGCCGACGCCCGGCGGCTCGTACTGATAGACGTCCCAGGTGCCGTTCACGTCCTGAGGGACCAGCGCCTCGTTACTGTTGAAGAACAGCCGGCCGCTGTCAGAGAGATAACGCGACTGGTAGAGGGCTTGGCCGAGTGCGAATGACGTCCAGCCGGGGATGTTCGCCGCCAGCCACTGCTGTTTTTCCCACACGCGGTCGCCGCCGACCAGCGAAAGGAGCCCGAGGCTCCCGTATTCCACACCCACGGGCCGTGCCCCCGAGGGGTCACACGACGCGCACGCCGGGTTACCCGGCCCCGTCGGGCGGGAGGCGTCATACAGAAAGACCTCCTCGTCGCGCTTGCCGCTGAGGGCGTCGCGGTTGTCGTAGCCGCTCAACGGCTGGCTGGACATGAAGGCGAGAAAGCGCCCGTTGGGCGAGACGCGCGCGGTCAGGCGCTTGAGGTTCGCCCAGTCGGGGTTATCTTCGCCTGAGAGGACCGCCACCAGGCTGACCGTGCCGCCGTGCAGCACATACAGGTTGCACTTGCTGCCGGGTGAGAATGCTGTGCCGCATTTGCCCGTGACCGCGCCTTCGGCCAGCTTGCCGTTCGCCACGAAATACACGTAGGAGCCGTCTTCGCTAGCCCCGGGGAGCGTCGCCACCGCGCCCGCACCTTCTGTCAGGCGATGCAGTTCTTCGCCTTCCAGGTCGTACCGGTACAGGTCGCCTTCGTCGGTGAAGAGCACGTGGGACGCGTCGGCGCTCGCGATCTGGAATTCCGGCGTGCCTGTCAGGCCTGGGTCCAGCCGGCTCGTTTCTTCGGTTGCCCGGTCGCGCAGGTAGAGGTGGGGCAACCCGCCGTTGGTCATCCACACGATGCGCGAGCCGTCGTCTGAGATCGCATGCCTCGAGTTCGCCTCGCTGCGTTCGCCAAGCACGCCGCCGACCGGCGCACCGCCCTCACCGGTCGGGAGCACGCTGACCAGAGCAAGCGAACCGGCAGACCACTCATACAGCCCTGCTTTCACGTTTGTTTCCTTGAGCGGCGCGTTGGACTTGAGCACGATGTGGCTGAGGTCGGGGGTGGCGCCGACGAACACCGGCCCGCACAACTGTTTCGGGGGACACTGGCCTTCTTCGCCGAACACGCTCCCGGGCGCCGCATCGGCGTGTTCGGCGACCGCCGGCGGGCATTCTTCGCCTTCGGGCGGGCAGCCGCTGACCAGCGGCCTATAGCAGTCCATGCTTGCGGGCAGGCAGGGTTCTTCCCTGTTGCCGCTCAGGTAGTCGGTGTGCAGGTACGGGGTCTGTTCTGAGGCCTGCGCCGACAACGACGGTGTGAATGTGCCAAACCGCTGCACCACACCCTGCGACAGGTCGCTCGAGAAGAAGCGGTATTCCTGCCCTTCGCCGACGGGCTGGCCGGTCGCTTTTTCGTGTGGCGGGGCGATGTCACGCGAGCCCCAGCCGCCCGAGCCGCGCGTAGAGAGCACCTGCGAGCGGAGCGCGTTGCCCTGCGGCTCTGATTCGGTAGGGGCGTCCGCCAAATATGTGACCGCGTCGCCGGACGCCGAGGCCTGCGCGATCCCCGCTTCTGCGATCGGTTCGAGCAGCGCCCCGTGCTTGTCAGACGGGGAGACCATCTCCCACGCGCGACCATCAGGCAGCTCAAAGACACCCGCCGGCTGGGTGGTGAACACCTGTTCCTGGCCTTCCACGACCATGCCGGCTTCGTTCAGTTCGTTGTGGGCGAGCACCCGGAAGTGGTAGACGGTGCCCGGCGCGAGGTCCTGCGGGTTGGCGCTGACGCCGTGGAGTTCGAAGTCCCCTCCCGCCAGGGACTCCGGCACCGGGATGCTCTGTTCGTAGGGGCTGCTCGGGCACGCCGCCGGCGTCGCGCAGCGGCCGTATTCGAAGTGAAAGTCTGTGCTTGCACCGTGCGGGTCGATTTCGGCCTGAAGCGTCGCGCTGTTCGCGGTCACGTTTAGGACCGATTGCCCTTCAATGGTCGGCGGACGCGGCGGTTCAGGTGAGAAGACGTCCACCCGATTCGCTGCAGCGTCGGCGACGTAGACAGTGCTATCGGTGCTGTTTTCGTGGTTCACCGCCAGGCCAGCGCCACCAGCGAGAAACCCGGAGCCGAAGCGCTCCTGTTCCACAGCGCTCGAGCTGAACGCCCCGACCGAGCTGACGTTGTCCAGGAACACCTCATCGCTCGCCAAGTCCACGGCCACCGCGCTGGTTTCTTCGGCGGAGAAGGGCGCGATCAGCCCTTTGCCGGACGTGGCGAACTTTGAAACCGTAGGCAATCCGGTACATGCCGGAGGGTTGCCGGCTTTTCTCGCGTAGAAGTCATCTTCGGAGTCGACCGCGAACCCCGGGCAGACGAAGCCGCCGAGGTTCTCCAACTGCCGCGCGGATGCAAAGATGCTCGGGTCGCCGTTTGTGAAGCTGTCGACGTCGCCGGAGACGTGCTGAGCTTCCTGATAGACCCACACCGTCCCGCTCGCATCAACGCCGATACCGGCCGGGGTAACGGTATTGTTGCTCGTGAACTGGAACGCCGGACAGCTAGCTTTGCCGCAGTTTTCCTCGAGCTGTCCGAGGTATTTCCCTTCGGCGTTGAACTTGTCAACAACCCGGTGGCCCGGGTCGGTGACATACACGTCGCCGTTCGACGGGTCCGCAGTTGTGCACGCCGCACCGCTCAATTTCTTGATGTAGCAGGAGTTGTCGACCGCGATCCCACCACTCAGCGCCACGGTGCCGAAGGCGAACGCCTGATGTGCGCTGAGCGACGCCGATTCAGACGCCGTCGCCGCCTGGGAGAGCCCCAGCGCGTCGGCTTCCAGGGTTTTGGCTTCAAACGTTTCGCCGCCGACAGCGACGATCGTGGTGCCCGCCGGCAGGCCGGGCGCGGACACTTCCTCGCCGACCGTGAACGCACCCGTCGCGGTCGCGACCGCGCTGATCTTCTTCGAGCCGCTTTCCAGGGTGCCCGTGCCGGTCGCGCTCGGGCCGTCGAACTGCGAGACGAATTTCTCGTCATGGCCGAACACCTGGATACGTCCGTTGCCCTGGTCAAGCACATACACGCGACCCGTCGCCTCGTTCACCGCGACATCCGACGGTTCGGTGAACTGGCCTTCCCCCGAGCCGGCGCTGCCCGGTTTACATGCCGTCGTGCAGACCTCCAGTTCGCCTTTGCCGTCGGCCACACCCCAGCCGAAATCGCTGCCGAACGCGTGGCCACGGAAGGCCAGGGCGTTGGAGCACGCGAGGGCCCAGAAACCGATCGCCAGCAGCAGCGAGATGACCGCACGGCGACGGGGCCAGTTGGAGTGTGGATGGCGCAAATGTCGGCTCAGGTGGGTGTCATCGGCTCCCGGGGCGGCTGGGCCGCCCCGGGACGGCGGAGCGTTTCCTCGGTCAGGGGGCGGTTACCGCCCAGGACCCGCGGCCCTTTGGTTCGTTTTCAGGTCCAACTTCACTCACAAAAAACGAAGCTTGAGCCCCCACCACGCCAACGAGGACGATGCCCTCAGAAAACGATTCCGCATGAAACGTTTCCCGTTCGTAGACACAGAGGTTGCCCGGGTCGGCCTTCGGTTCTTTAATGGTTCCGACGGGAGTGCCGCATCCGGTCGGGGGCGTGGTCGTGGGTGGTTCCGGTGGTTCCGCAAAGTGGACTTCTTCGCCGGAACTGTTGATGTAGTGAGGCGTGATTGCGGCGGTAGCGGCGAGCGGAATCGGGAAGGAGGCGATGAACACCGCCGAGAGCGCCGCCTGTCCCGTCTTGGCTGGCCCGAAGGACCAGAGTCCGGTCTCGGTAGAGCCTTTGGGGAGCGTGCCGCCGGCGGTCCAGGGTTTGCCTTCTTTGCCTTCTTTGCCTTCTTTGCCGGCTTTGCCTTCTTTGCCTTCAGGGCCGGCTTCGCCTTTGGCGCCGCCGGGGCCGCCGGGTCCAGCCGGACCCTGGGGACCTGCGGGTCCTGCCGTCCCGGCGCCAGCGGCGCCAGCGGCGCCTGCCGGGCCTGCCGGGCCGGCTTTGCCAGCTTTGCCCGTCAGCTGTTTGAGGACACTCGGCTTTATCTGCTTCGTCGAAGTGATGAGGTATTTGCCGGCGGCGTAGGCGCCGCCCGTCATGGCGAGGATGAGTGCCAACGTGGCAATCACGGTCGAGGGGGTCAGGCGTTTGCGTATTGCTGAGAACATCGGTTATCTCCTTTTACTGAGGGACGTGCCGGCGCTCGGCGCAACGCACGCGGGTGGGTTGAAGCTTTGAAGACGTCGGTGCGAAGACGGAGGCTCAGCCCAGCCGCGTGGGCGGCGTGGGCGGTGCGATGGCCCCCGTCGGATCGGCATCGACAGTGGGGCGGAGGAGAAGAGACACGACTCCGCCGGCCGTCGCGGTGTGCATAACTTGTAGATGTCGCGCTTTGTCTGCGGGCGATCGGTCATACGACGAGCAGTTATCGGCCACACGGGCGTAGAGTTGCCCGTGTGCACTCCCTACGCCGAGTCGCAGGCGAACTGGGCATCCCCGAGCGCACGTTGCGCCGTGCGGCATCGGGGGATCTCCTCCACGGTGAGCGCGTCAGCCCGCGGCGGTTTCAGGTCTCGCTGCGCGAGGAGTCATACCTCCGCACCCACTGGCCGTTGCTGCGTGCCCTGCGTGGCGCCTTGCGCACCGAGCCGAACGTCAGGCTCGCCGTGCTCTTCGGCTCGACCGCCACGGGCACCGACGAGGAGAGCTCTGACACCGATGTGCTCGTCGCCTTGCGCGATTCGGATCTGCGGCGCCTCGCGGAGCTCTCCGAACGCCTCACCCGAACACTCGCCCGCGAGGTGCACCTCGCGGGGCTGTCGGAGGCGCAGGCCTCACCGGCGCTCATCCTCGACGTTCTGGAGCACGGCCGGGTGCTCGTGGATCGCGACGATCTGTGGTCGGGGCTGCAACGGCGCGCGCCCAGGTGGCGACGCCTCGCGCGCGGCGCTGAGCGCTCGCTGGCTGTCGGCCTCGACGCGCCGGCCCCTTGACGCCCCTGCCGATGAGCCCGCCCGATCCACCACCTCGCGCTCCGCTCCAGACCAGCGACTCGTAGTGACGGGCGCAAGGCGAAGGTCGGCGACCCCGTGATCCTGCGGGTGACGGGTGGTAGGTGGTACACTCCACGTTTATGAAGAAGACCAGCATCTACATCGACTCCGAGGTCGATCGCGCGCTCGCGCGCAGAGCCGCGGCGCAGGGGACCACCAAGGCCGCGCTCATTCGCGACGCCCTCGCGCAGGCCGGTGCGCCCGCCCCAGCAAAGCCTCGCGGATGCGGCGTGTTCGACGGCCCCAGCGACCTTTCGCAGGACGTCGAGGGACACCTCGCCAGAACGGGGTTCGGGGAGAGTTGATCGTCCTCGACACGTCGGTCGTGCTGGCGTTCATGGACCGTCGAGACGCCAAGCACGAGATCGTGCGCGATTGGATGAGGCGAAACAGCGAAGAGCTCGTGAGCACGCCGCTCGTGGTCGCCGAGCTCGACCATCTCGTGCAGAGATACGGCGGAGCCATCGCGGCGAAGGCGCTGCACGAGGACCTGAGCAACGGCGCCTACCAGGTCGAGTGGTGGCCAACGGCCATGCACGACACGATCACCCTGGCCGAAGCGCACGAGTCGATGCAGCTCGGGCTCACAGACGCCTCGCTCCTTGCGCTGGCGGCACACGTGCAGAGCACTCGCATCGCAACGCTCGACGAACGCCACTTCCGTGCCGTCAAGGCGCCCTCGGGCGACGCGTTTACCCTGCTGCCAACCGACGCCCGGTGATCACCATCGGGGCACAACTGGAGAACGTTGATCGCGACTGGGTGGCGTCCCGGTCGATCGGGGCTTGCCAAAACTGTACGACGCTCGACCTAGGTTTGCTATTCGGGGGTCGACGGCCGGCTGCCCTCGGGCGCATCGGCCGGATCGAGGATCGAGAGCTCGGCGAAGTAGCTCCGGTAGAACCCCCGGTCGCGAGTGAGCAGCCGGTCGGCCTGCGCGGTGGCGTGGGCCCCAATCAGGAAGTCCGCGATGACGCGATCGCGCGGCCCTCCTGCCTTGCGGTAGGCCTGCCAAGCGCAGCCGGCTTGCAGGGCGGTGGCCGCATCGAGCGGGGAGTAGTCAAGTCTCAATCTCGAGAACGCGTTCTCAGCGCCCTTCGCCTCCGGGAACCATGCGCGGGTCTCCGCCCACACGACGTCGCATGCAAGCAGGCTCCCCTCGGCTATGCAGCGTCTGAGGGCGTTGGCCGAGCGCCTGCCGAACTCGGCGTTGTCGCTGAAGACGTCGAGTAGGACGTTGGTATCGACGGCTGTGATCACTCAGGATCGGGCTCGCCACGCAGCGCCCGGATCGCCTCGTCGGTACCCACGTCGAGGCTCAGGATCCCGTAGACCGCGTCCACCGGATCACCGTCGCCGGGGACGGTCTTCGTGGCGATGAGTCGCCCCGCATCCTCGACGAGCTCAAGCCGGTCCCCCGGGTGGAGGCCGAGCCGTTCGCGCAGGCGCTTCGGAACAGTGATCTGCCCCTTCTCCGAGACAGTGCTGTGCATGATCGGATCCTCTTCGTAGGAATGACTACCAGAAAATCCTACCACGTGATGACCGAATGCCTCGAGGCCTGGACTGCCTGTGCAAGCACGATCGCGCGATCCCCCCGCCTACTTCCTCCTCCTCTTCCTAACCACCCCATACCTGCGCCGCGCCGCCCGCACATGCCGCCCGCTTCCCCTTCGCCTTCTCCTTGCACGCCTTCAGCGTCTTGACGAGCTTTCAGCACGGCGCCCCGACAGTGACTGCATGAGGGCTTACTCCGGCGCGAGGGGGTTCAGCTGGTGGGCAAGCGCCGCCGCATGTAGATCGCCGTCGTACACGAACACGGCCCCGAGGTCCTCGCGCAGGGTGAGCGCGGTGGCCAGGTGGATCGCATCCATTGCTCGTAGCGGTGGGGTGTGGGCGTCGGTGGAGAGCTCGATGATCTCTGGCGTCAGCGGCATCAGGTTGATCCGCTCGAGGGCGGCGTGCGCTCGCTGAAGGACGTCTGCGCCGCCGAGACGTCTTGCAGTGCACACGGCCTCGACGCGAATCAGCTCGCTCGCAACCTGTACTGGCCAATCTCGTAGCGCGGCCCGGAAGGCTTCTGTCTCGCGCTCGACCTTGAACAGCTTCACGAGCGCGGAGGCATCGACGTATACGGCGTTCACTCGCCGCGGACCCAGCGGAGCGCCTCAGACGCAGGCGCTGCGCCTGCCGGGTCCGGCTCGCCCGGTGGAGGCTCGAGGTCCAGCAGGCTGCCCCGGCCAGGTTTCGCCCCGTAGCGCTCGGCCAAGCGCGCTTGCGTATGCGAGTCGGAGCCGGCGCCGGCGAGCACGGCCTGTGCACCGCGCAGCGTCAGCGCGCGGATCTGCGCCGCCGCCGAGCGCGTCTCGGCCGGCTCGAGCAGCGGCTCGGTGAGGGTCAGCGCGCGCTGCACCTCCGGGTCGCGGGTGACGCCCAGGCGCGGGTGACGAGAAGCCATGCGAGGATGGTAGCACTCTTGTGTAGCACCTTGCCAAGGCATTCCACGGAGCGTGCCATGCGTGGATCAACCGCGGGTTCAGCGTAAAGCGCCGAGCGCTCGGACTACTTCTTCTTCCCCTTCTTCTTCACCGGCCCGTATTTCCTATGCGCCTGCCGCACGCACGCCGCCCGCTTCCCCTTCGCCTTCCTCTTGCAGGCCTTCAGCGCCTTGGCAAGCTTCTGCTTGCGGGTCAGCGCCTTCTTCTTGGCGCAGCCGCTCACGCTGATGGGCGTCTTCTGCTTTATCAGCGCGCCGTTCTGTCCGACGAATTCGCTCGGCATCACGAGCTCGTGATCCCCGCCTTGTTGATGAAGGTCGTGCCCACGAGGTCGATCGTCACGCCGTAGCCCTGCAGCACCATGATCAGGCTGGGGAACGCTTCCCCGCCGTGGGAGACGAAGATCGCAGGGCCTTCAAGTGGCACGGGGAGTAGTGGGGTGTGGACAGTGGCGTGGCCGATCACCGACGCGGCGGGGCAGCCCGCGGGGTTCGCTTCGAACTGCGCGTTAGTACAGGCCTTCTGCAGCGTCGTCAGACGGGATGGAAGCTGCTTGGGGAGTTCCACTTTGACCTTGGTGATATTGGACTGGGTGCCGAACGCGCCGGGCGGCTCGGCGACCTTCGCAGTCAGCGACGCACCGTTTGCTTTGGACGTCTTGCCGCTGGTCGATACCGTGAATTTGGGGGTGAACTTGAGCGACGCGCAGTTGGTCACCTGGAACGGGACCGACACCGGCGAGCTCGCGCCTTCGACGCTTGAGATCGTGCCGGTGATGCCCATCGGATTGCAGTTCGTCGGGTTGAAGGTGAAGCCGGGCCGGTTGACGAGGACGTTGACGTGCTTGATCTGCAGCGGGAAGCCCTTGATGATATGCGGGATTTCGCCGGTCGTGATCGTCAGCGCCGCGGTGGTCGGGTCGACTTCGATCCTCGCGCGGACGACGACTTTGCCTAGGTGGAACGGGCCGGCGTCGGCGGGGTTCACGATCGACAGGCCGAACGAGGCACCCTGGTATTTTTCGGTCAGGTAGACCTTGCCGCCGGTGACGGTGAACGGGTCGCCGCCCAGGCCGACGCTGACAATCGTTCCCCCGATCAGGCTCGCCGCGCCGCAGGTCCCGGCGTTCGCCTGCGCTTCTGGGCAGAGCGGGACGCCGGCGAGGATCCCGGACATTCCCGGCGCCATGTGCAGCTGCACTTTCTGGATGTCCTGGTTGCCGTCCTGCCGTGTGATCGTCGTGGTGAGCGGGCTGAAGTTGCCGGCGTTGATGTTCGGGCTGCCAGCCGCCAGCGACGGGTTGAACGGCAGCGTGCCTGGGCAGGGGGTGCCGTTCGGGCCCGATGTGACCTGGAAGCTCGAGGTCGATCTGACGGGTTCGTTGCCCGACCAGGGGGTGAACGTCACTTCGGTGGTGTAGACGCCGCAGTGGGCGGGGGTCGCGAGGGGGGCGCGTTCGCCTCCGAAGAAGTGAAGTTCGGCGTCTTCGAACGCGAGCTGGGGCGTGTTTTCGAAGGTCGATGAGATGCGGCCCGTCTGCTGGTCGAGCGTGACCCTGCCGGGGAGCTTCACCAGCGTCCCCGAGATCGGGTCTTTCGCGACGATGTACATCGCCACAGCCGAATGAAACGGGTTGTTGCCTTCTTCATCAAACGGCGCCGGGGTGGCGAGGTACACGGCGCCCTCCAGCGGCTGGCCGGGCGGCAGCAGCGGCGACACGATCTTGACCGTCCCGACCTTCGCGGCGTCGGGGCAGAAGTTCACGCCCTGAAGCAGCGGGTCGGGGAGCGTCGGGGAGAAGATCAAGTTCTGGACGCTCGGCTGGAGCTCCGATTCCTTTACGCCTTCGAAGCCGACCTGGCCCTCCGAGCACGCCTGCAGGCCATCGGCGGCGGCGGGGTTCAGGATCACCCCTTCGGGCAAGGTGACCGCGATGTTCCTGACGTTGGAGTTCGCGAGGCCCGTCGGGTTCAGCTGCCCGTCCTGGGGGACGTGCACGTCGACGTTCAGGCCGGTCGGGGTGCTCGCCGAGCTCCCGTCCGGCGTGAGCTTGATCTCCGGGCCGAACCCCAGGCGGTTACAGCCGTCCATCGCCACCATCGGCTGGCTTTCAAAAGAGCCAACGCTGGCGGGATCAGCCCACGAGTCGGACTGGACCGTCGAGTGCAGCGGGCCGGTGCAGGAGGTCGGCAGCGACAGGAGCGGCGGCGGGTGATGGGCTTCTGCGCCGTTGCAAGGGGCGTGGAAGGGCAGTGCGCGGGCTTCTTCAAGACAGCCCCAGCCGCGCGTGGAGTCGTGCCGCGGGTCGCCCGGTACCCCCCAGAAGACGACCTGGCTGCTGAGGAAGGAGGCGGTCTGTGAGATGTTCGAGACGCTGACGGTGACGCCGTAGTCGCCGCCGGTGCGCACGGAGGCGTCCAGGAACACCGGCGTCGAGAACGCCAGGAAGCCAAAGCGGGCGGGCTCGCCGACCGAGGGTTCCATGTTGAACACCGGGGAGGAGAAGGTGCCAAGCGGTTTGCCGAAGACCCCGCCGGGTTCGTTGACGGTGACCATCGCGACGCCGACCGCGGTCTGTGGCGGGCACAGGTTGTTGGGGAGGGTGGCGGTCGAGACGAGCGTCAGGAACTGGCCGAGGGTGCACTGCGCAAACGGCGTGGGGTTCCCGATCAGCCCGGGCGGCAGGTTGAACTTCAGGTCCTTGGCGAGCGAGACCGGGCTTTCGTTTTCGGTCTGGTTGAGCGCCAGCGTCGTGTTCAGCTGGAAGGGATGAGAGCCCGCCTGGGAGTCCGTGGAGCCGCCCTCTTCTTCGGGGGTCATCTCGTAGTCTTCCACGCCGAATGGCGCGGGTTCGCCGCTGATCTGAAGCGGGTGGGAAACCGAGGCGCTCTGGGCCTGCCCGCCCGAGACGCTGCCCTGGTCAAGCGCGCCGGGGGCGGCGCCTTCGAGCACTTCCACGCCGATGTGGACTTCGATCAGGCCGTAGGCCGGCAGGCTCCCTTCGAATGTGCAGCTGAGCGATTCGTTGGGGGGAGAGCCCGTTTTCGAGCACGGCACGCTGGTGAACGGCCCGCCGGAGCCGACCGTTTCCGCGATCGCCTTGATCGAGGTCGCCTGCAACCCTTCGGGGAGCCTGTTGGTTATCTGGATCGGGGTTTTCGCGCCGTTCGCGGCGGCGTCGCCGACGTTCGCCGCCGTGAGGACGATCTGGCCCTTTCCCGGGACGATTTTGCCTTCTTCTTCTTTCGCGGGCGGCAACTGGGTCGGGCCCGAGCTGACGCTCAGATGCCACCAGGGCGAGCACGTCGCGCACGGGGCCGGGGCGGCCGGCGCGGACGTGGCGGCGGCGAGCGCGGCAGCCAGCAACACGAGGGCCACGGCCGTTGTCGTAACGATTCGTCGCATATCGCTTCACGCTCCGGTTGTCGCTGGCTTGCCTGGCTCTTGCAGGCGCGAGCTGGCGCTCTGAAGGCGCGTCGTCATCGCCTGCTCCTGTGCGTCAATTTGGCTCTCGCCTTGGCGGCGTACTGCTTCTTCGCGTGCCGTTCGCAGGTGCGGCGTTTACTCTTTGAGTGTCTGTACCTCTTGCGGCATGTGCTGAGGGCTTTGGCGAGCTTCTGCGCCCGCGTCAGGGGTTTGGAAGTCACGGCCGCCGGCGGCGCCGGGGCGATGTTGCCGATGCCCGAGAATGTCGCGCTTGGGGGGAAGCCGAAGATCTCCGGCTGCGGGGTGGGCGAGGGTTTGCAGGACGCTTCGGTGCCGCACGGCGGCGGGGGCGGCGGCGGATTCGGGACGCATGGCGACTGGGTGCTGCACACGTGGGCGTCATAGACATCCAGGGCGGTGTCCCTGTCCCGGCTCGAGAGCCTTGCCGCGGTCAGGAAGAACACGTCTGAGCCGTCGTCGCTGGCGTCGAGCAACGCCGATTCTTCAGGGGAGGTGCCCGAGGAGATCAGCGCGTTACAGCCCCGCGAGCGTTCGTCGAAGGCGGGGCTTTCGCTGCTGCAGCTGCCGACGCCGGGGGGCTCATACTGATAGACGTCCCAGGTGCCGTTGACGTCCTGCGGGGAGAGCGCCTCGTTGCTGTTGAAGAACAGACGGCCACTGTCGGAGAGATAACGGGACTGGTACAACGCCTGGCCCTCGGAGTATGGCGTCCAGCCGGGGATGTTCGCCGCGAGCCACTGCTGGGGCCGCCACACTTTTTCGAAGCCGACCAGCGACAAGCCCAGCTGTCCGTATTCCACGCCCGTCGGCCGCGCCCCCGAGGGGTCGCACGACACGCACGCCGGGTTGCCCGACCCGGTCGGGCGGCTGGCGTCATACAGGAAGACCTCCTCATCGCGCTGGCCGCTCAGCGCGTCGCGGTTGTCATAGCCGCTCAACGGCAGGTTGGACATGAACGCCAGGAAGCGCCCGTCAGGCGAGACACGCCCGGTGAGGCGTATGAGGTTCGCCCAGTCGGGGTTGTCTTCGCCCGAGAGCACCGCGACCAGGCCGATCGTGCCTGAGTGCAGCACATACAGGTTGCAGTGGGTGCCGGTCGAGAAGTCATTGCCGCATTTGCCGGCGACCGCGCCTTCGGCCAGTTTGCTGCTGTTCGCCACGAAGTAGACGAAGGAGGCGTCTTCGCTTGTGCCGGGCAGCGTCCCCACCACCCCGGCGCCTTCGGTCAGGCGATGCAGCGCTTCGCCTGCGACGTCGTACTGATACAGGTCGCCTTCGTCTGTGAAGAGCACCTGCGAGACATCGGCTGTAGCGCTCTGGTATTCCGGCGTGCCTTTCAGGCCAATATCGAGGCGGATCGACCCTTCCCTTGCCTTCTCATACAGGTAGAGATGGGGCTGGCCACCGTTGGTCATCCACACCACGCGCGAGCCGTCCGCCGAGATCGCATGCCGCGAGTCCGCGCCGCTGCGTTCACCGAGCGCGCCGGCGACCGCCGTGCCACCTTCGCCTTCGGGGAGCACGCTGAGCAGCGAGAGCTGCCCGCCCGACCACTCATATAGCCCGTCTTTGACCTGCGTTTCCTTCAGCGGCGCGTTGGAGCGCAGGACGACGTGGCCGAGGTCCGGCGTCGCGCCGACGAACACCGGCCCGCACAGCTGTTTGGGCGGGCACAGGCCTTCTTCGCCGAACACGCTGCCCGGCGCGGCGTCGGCGTGTTCGGCCACCCCCGGCGCGCATTCCTCGCCTTCTGGCGGGCAGCCGCTGACCAGCGGGCTATAGCAGGGGATAGCGGGCAGGCAAGGTTCTGCGAGGTTGCCGTTCAGGTAGTCGCTGTGAAGGTAAGGGGTCTGTTCCGAGGCCTGCGCCGACAGCGACGGCGTGAAGCCGCCGAAGCGCTGCACCACGCCGAGCGACAGGTCGCTCGAGAAGAAGCGGTATTCCTGCCCGTTGCCGACCGGCTGGCCGGTCGCGCCTTCGTGCGGCGGGGCGATGTCGCGCGAGCCCCAGCCGCCCGAGGTGTGCGTGGAGAGCACCTGCGACTTCGCCGCGTTGCCCTCCGGCTCCGCTTCGGTGGGCGCGTCCGCCGGGTAGGCGATCGCGTCGCCGGAGGCCGAGGCTTGCACCACCGCCCCGCCGATAGGTTCAAGCAGCGCGCCGTGCTTGTCGGGCGGGGAGACAAGTTCCCACGAGCGCCCGTCGGGCAGTTCAAAGACCCCGAAGGCCTGGGTCGTGAACGTCTGTTCTGGCCCGGCGACGACCTGGCCGGCTTCGTTCAGCGCGTTGTGGGCCACCACGCGGAAGTGGTAGGTGGTGCCGGGCACGAGGTCCTGGGGGTTGGCGCTGACGCTGTGGAGTTCGAAGTCCGAGCCCGCCACGCCCTCCGGCACGGGGACGCTCTCTTCATAGGAGCTGCTCGCGCAGGTGCTCGGCGAGGCGCAGGGGCCGTATTCGAAGTGGAACTCCGTGCTCGCGCCGTGCGGGTCGATTTCGGCCTGGAGCGTCGCGCTGTTCGCTGTCACCTTTGTGAGCGACTGCCCTTCGATGCTCGGGGGTTTTGGCGGTTCGGGTGAGAACACGTCCACCCGGCTCGCCGTGGAGTCGGCGACGTAGACGGTGCTGTCGCTGGCGTTTTCGTGGTCAACCGCCAGGCCCGCGGCGCCGCCCGCCAGGTTTCCGGAGCCGAAGCGCTCCTGCAACACAGCGCTCGAGCTGAACGCCCCGACCGAGCTCACATTGTCGAGGAACACCTCATCGCTCGACAGGTCGACGGCGACCGCGCTGGTTTCTTCGGCGACGAAGGGGGCGATCAGGCCGTCGCCGGAGGTGGCAAACTTTGCGACGGTAGGCAATTCGGTGCATTCCGGCTGGTTTCCGGCCTTCCGCGCGTAGAAGTTATCTTCGGAGTCGACGGCAAAGCCGGGGCAGTTAAAACCCGTGCTGACGGCTTTCAGGACCCGCGTTGAGTTGAAGATATTCGGTTCGGCGTTTGTGAAGCTATCGACGTCGCCGGAGATATCCTGGCCTTCTTGGTAGACCCACACGGTTCCGCTCACGTCCACGCCGATACCGGCGGGTGTGACGACGTGTTCCGCGCCGGTAAATTCGAACGCAGGGCAGCTTGCTTTCCCGCAGGCTTCCTCCAGCTGGCCGAGATAGGCGCCTTCGGCGTTGAACTTGTCAACAACACCCTTCCCCGGTTCGGCCCCGCCCCCTGGGTCAGAAACGTACACATCGCCGTTTGACGGGTCGGCGCTCGTGCACGCGGCGCCGCTCAGTTTCTTGATGTAGCAGGTGTTGTCGACTGCGATCCCGCCCGTCAGGGCCACGGTGCCGAACGCGAACGCTTTCGCTGGGGTTTCGCTGCCGTCGAACTGGGCGACGTATTTCTCGTCATGGCCGAACACCTCGATGCGGCCGTTGCCCTGGTCGAGGACGTAGACATGGCCGGTCGCCTCGTTCACCGCGACGTCGCTCGGAGCGTTGAACTGGCCGTTGCCCGCAGCGGCGATCCCTGGTTTGCATCCTGTGGTGCACACCTCCAGTTCGCCTTTGCCGTCGGCCACGCCCCAGCCGAAGTCGCTGCCGAAGGCATGGCCGCGGAAGCCGGAGGCGGAGGAGCTGGCAAGCGCCAGGACGCCCAACGCCAACGGCAGCGAGATGAGGGCCGGACCGCGGACCCTGTTGGAGTGTAGATGGCGCATATTTCAGCTCAGGCGGGGGGTAAAGCTCCACGTGGCGGCCGCGATCGCCACGTGGAGATCGCGCGTTCCCGTTGCGCTTGGGTTAGGGGGCGGTCACCGCCCAGCTACCGCTACCCTTTGGTTCGTTTTCAGGTCCAACCCCAGTGAGAAAGAACTGCACCTGAGCCCCCACCTTGCCAAAGGGGATGATGCCCTCCGTAAACGCTTCGGCATGGAACAGGCTCAGTTCGTAGATACAGAGGTTGCCGGGATCCGCCTTCGGTTCGGTAATGGTTCCAACGGGACTGCCACATCCCGTCGGGGGTGTGGTCGTGGGTCCAACGTGGACTTCTTCCCCCGCACTGTTGATGTAGTGGGGCGTCACCGTGGCGGTAGCGGCCAGCGGGATCGGGAAGGAGACGATGCTCTCCGTGAGTACCCCCTGTTGGGTCTGGGCCGGGCCGAAGCCCCAGATGCCGGTCTCGGTCGCATTGGAGGGGAGGGTGCCGCCGGCGGTCCAGGGGGAGCCGATTTCACCTTTTTTGCCTTCTTTGCCCTGTATGCCCTGCGGACCCTGCGGACCGGTTTCACCGCCGGGTCCGCCGGGTCCGCCGGGGCCCGCGGGACCCTGAGGACCGGTAGGTCCGGCGGTGCCGGCGCCGGCAGCGCCAACCGGCCCGGCTGGACCGGCCGGGCCGGCTTTGCCGCTCGCGCCTTTCAGCGCCTTCAAGACACTCGGGCTGATCTGCTTGGTGGAGGTGATGAGGTACTTTTTCGCGGCATACGCGCCGCCGGTCATGGCGAACAGGAGGGCGATCGTCGCGATCACCGTCCCAGGTGTGAGCCGCTTACGTATTGCTGAGAACATCGGTTATCTCCTTATAGATGGAAACGTGCCGGCGCTCAGCGCTACGCACGCGGATCGGGTTGAGGTTGTGAGGAGCAGGGCCAGTGAGAGGCAAGGGACCGCGAGGACGCAGGCGAGGCGCAAGGGCGCTTAGGGCGATACTGCGCCCGCCGGCAACACCCCTCGGTTCGGGCCAATCGCCGCCGAGCAAGCTGCCTCGTCTCCCCTATGCGCCGCGGGCGGATCGCCGAGGGCGTGGATCGTGTGCGCGCCGAGAGTGGGTGGAGAGGCAGGAGCGCGAGCACAGGGGAAGTCGTCGACCGTCGCGGCGTGCATAACCCGTACGGGTCTCGAGCGAGTCCGCTGAGCGGCACGGCGTCGGGGCACGCTCGTAGGCGAGGCGTTGCTCTGGAGCCCCGGTGGGCGTCTGGTCCCGCTGGCCGCATTGTCTCTCCC
>Ga0193729_1000732_pt1 | contig 17097 bp, 9 predicted proteins | sample U1c2metaG_FD_143036 | JGI IMG/M metagenome (GOLD analysis project Ga0193729, IMG submission 143036) | Soil microbial communities from a riparian zone of the East river system, Colorado, United States - U1c2 | ecosystem: Environmental > Terrestrial > Soil > Riparian zone | place: USA: East River...
CGGCCCAAACAACACGGCCAACGGTGCTGGTGCGCTCCAAAGTAACACAACCGGCGGCGCCAACACGGCCAATGGCGAAGGTGCGCTCAGTCGCAACACAACCGGCAGCAGCAACATAGCATTGGGCCTTAATGCCGGTTTCAACCTCACTACCGGCAATAACAATATTGATATCGGCGACGTTGGTAGTGCTGGCGAGTCCAACAACATCCATATCGGCACCAGAGGAACCCATACGAACACCTATATCGCCGGCATTAGCGGGGTGATGGTGGCCGGAGGCGTAGGGGTAATTATAGATACCAGCGGTCACCTCGGCACGGTAGTTTCCTCGGAGCGTTTCAAGGACGAGATTAAGCCGATGGACAAGGCGAGCGAAGCGATTCTCGCGCTCCAACCGGTCACCTTCCGCTACAAGCACGAGCTTGACCCAGACGGCATCCCGCAGTTTGGCCTCGTGGCCGAAGAAGTAGAAAAGGTTAATCCCGCCCTAGTGGCTCGCGATGCCGATGGCAAGCCCTACACCGTGCGCTACGAGGCGGTGAACGCGATGTTGCTCAACGAGTTCCTCAAAGAGCACCGCAAAGTCCAGGAGCAAGGCCGCAAAGCTGAGGAACAGCAACGCAAAGCGCAGGAGCAGGAGAGGACTATCGCGCAGTTGAAGAAAGGACTGGAAGTTCTCACCGCGCAACTCCACGAGCAGGCGTCACAAATCCAGAAAGTGAGCGACCAGCTCGAACTGAGCACAGCTGCACCGCAAATAGTCGTGAGTAATCAGTAAGTTGCGGAACCCAGACGAGCAGTCGCATTTAGCAATCAAGCGCCCCCAAAAGCGCGAAATTCCGTTGCCCACCGACCAGGAACTCATGTCGTCGTGGCAGTGGAGCAGGGATGCAAGGATTCAATGTGGCAGTGCTTCACGCAGCCACTGCCGGCCCGCATTAATCATTGCTGCTCGATTACAGGAGAGCCGGGTTGAAGCCGGCATTCAAATAAAGCTTGACGTTCGTTAGGAAACCGTTCAGGAATGATGCTGATTACGTCACCCGACGTTTCAACGCACCTTCGGCCCCGGCTGAAGAGTCCGTGGGGCTGGACCTTCGCTGAGACACCGCCTAACGCGATCTCCGCATCCCTGGTTCCGCCTGGGAACTGGATTGCAGTCAATGCAGTTTAAACAATCCAATCTCAACAAAAAATGAAGATAAACAAAACAACAACTCTACTCATAAAAAATTCGGTTAGCCGTTCGCCCTTGCCGCGCGGCTTTGTTCTTATCCCGCTCGCCCTCGCCCTCGCATGGTTTGCGCCTTTGCCGACAGTTCGAGCGGTAAGTCCACCACCAGACGGAGGCTATCCCGGCGGCAACACCGCTGAGGGTAATGCTGCACTCTTTTACCTCACCAGCGGCGAACTCAACACGGCAATCGGTTTTGATGCGCTCGCAAACAACACTAGCGGGGGCGCCAACACGGCCAACGGTTATGGAGCGCTCGGTAGCAACACCACCGGCAGCGAAAACACGGCCAACGGTGTTGAAGCGCTCGCTTTCAACACCACCGGCGGCGAAAACACGGCCAACGGTTATGATGCGCTCGTTAGCAACACCACCGGCAGCTACAACATGGCCAACGGTTGGCAAGCGCTCTATAGCAACACCACCGGCACCTCCAACACGGCCAACGGTGCTCTTGCGCTCCAAAGCAACACCACCGGTGCCCAAAACACGGCCAATGGTAAGGAAGCGCTCTTTAGCAACACCACCGGCAGCTACAACACGGCCAATGGTTTTGATGCGCTCAATAACAACAATGCCGATAACAACACGGCCAACGGTTATCAAGCACTCTTTAACAACACAACCGGCTTCCAGAACACGGCCAACGGTGCTGGTGCGCTCTTTGGCAATACAACCGGCAACGCCAACACAGCCAATGGTTTTGAAGCGCTCTATAGCAACACCATCGGCGCCAATAACACGGCCAACGGTTGGCTAGCGCTCTTTAGCAACACCACCGGCTTCCAAAACACGGCCAACGGCGTTGGTGCGCTCTATAGCAACACAACCGGCAGCTACAACATGGCCAATGGTGTTAGTGCGCTCCAAAGCAACACCACCGGCACCTCCAACACGGCCAACGGTGTGAATGCGCTCTACAGCAACACTACCGGCAGCGGCAACACGGCCAACGGTGTTAGTGCACTCTTTTACAACACAACCGGCAGCAACAACACGGCCAACGGTTTTAGTGCACTCTTTTACAACACAACCGGCGCCAACAACACGGCCAACGGTTTTAATGCGCTCAATAAAAACACAACCGGCAACAACAACATCGCATTGGGCTTCAATGCCGGTTTAAATCTCACCACCGGCAGTAACAATATCGATATCGGCAACACTGGTGTGGCAAGCGACGCAAAGAAGATCCGCATCGGCACGAGATTAACGCACACGAACACCTATATCGCCGGCATTAGCGGAGTCACTGTGGCCGGGGGGGTCGGAGTAATTATAGATACCAACGGTCACCTGGGCACAGTAGTTTCCTCGGAGCGTTTCAAAGATGGGATCAAACCGATGGACAGAGCGAGCGAAGCGATCCTCGCGCTCAAACCGGTGACCTTCCGCTACAAGCACGAGCTTGATCCAGACGGCATCCCGCAATTCGGACTTGTCGCCGAGGAAGTGGAAAAGGTGAACCCCGATCTGGTAGCTCGCGACGCGGATGGGAAAGTCTATACCGTGCGCTACGAGGCGGTGAACGCGATGTTGCTCAACGAGTTCCTCAAAGAGCATCGCACAGTGCAGGAACTAAAGTCTACCGCTGCAAAGCAAGAAGCGACTATTGCGCAGCAGCAGAAGGACTTTCAGTCCAAGCTCGCGCAGCAGCAGAAGGAGGTTCAAGCCCTCGCCGCGAGTCTGAAGGAGCAGGCCTCCCAAATCCAGAAGGTAAGCGCCCGGATGGAGCTGAGCTCGCCGCGGCGAGCACCGCAAGTAGTCGTTAACGATCAGCAGAGGTGAGATAATGTGCCGGCGCTCGCCGTCGGGGATGGAGTCAAGAAATTGGACGACACAGAGGTCGTCCCTCCAATTCTTCGCCAGCGTGGCGGCTGTTTGTTTTTGCCCGAAAAGGGTAAGTGGATTGGACAAAGCGTCGCGGATGTGGAGAATGGAGCCGCTCCACAACCCGGCTGCTTTTAATCCTCGCGTAAATGGCTGTCATCGGGATCACCGGCGGAATCTCCACAGGCAAATCGACTTTTTGCGATTGCCTGCGCGAGATTTTGCCGGCCGCCAAATTTTTTAACGCCGATCGAGCCGCGCACGAACTGGTCGAGCTTGACCCGGACGTTCGAAAAGAACTCGTTGCTGAGTTCGGGCCGGAGATCTTTTCGCGCGACGGTCGCTTGAAACGCGAACGGCTTCGCGCCGTAGTCTTCAAGAACGCTGCGAAAAGACACGCGCTCGAACAAATTCTCCATCCCCGGATTCGCCGGCAATGGAGCGCGGAAGCGGAAAGGCATCGCCATTCTCCTGATTTTTTCTTCGCCGATATCCCACTCCTTTATGAAACCGGCGGTGAAACCTTGTGCGACCGGGTGGTGGTGGTCGCTTGTTCGCCCAACATCCAATTGGCGAGTTTGCTCGAGCGAAAAGGAATCGAGAGCCGCGCGGCGGAAAAAATGATCAAATCGCAAATGCCGCTGGAAGAAAAAATCACCCGTGCCGAGCACGTGGTTTGGAACAACGGGGAGCGATCGGTTCTCGCGGAACAAGCGAGGTTGCTTGTCGATCTTTGGCGTCAGGAAAAATGGACGACTCCGGCGCGCCTTGAAAAATAATCTGAACACTGCCAATCTGTCCGAGATGCCGCCCTGGCATTCGCGCAGCCCGCTGGACGAGGACGAGCCGGCCTCTTCTCCCCGCTGGATTCCGAAATAGACGAAAAAATGTTCGCCTTTAATTGCGAATGTTCGTCTAGTTCTCGTTAGATTTCTTCTCCTTCGTATCGAATCAGCTTAGAATATCCAATCCGCAGTTGAGTTAAAATTCTCCATCAGAAAGGAACTATGTCGATGAAACGGCTTCTCTTACTAACAGCATTAACATCCCTTGCAGCGCCTATAGTTTTCGGCCAGGCAGCAGCAAAAAAGGACCACGGCGTCGCTGCTGAGCAGGAGATCATGAAGATCAGGCGCGATTGGTATGACGCCTTTTTCCGTGGTGACACCGCGACCATGGATCAAATCGAGACAGATGATTTTATTGTCGTGAGTGACTCCGGTCCACAGAATAAAAAGAGCCAACTTGCCGGGATACAGAGAGCAGTCAAGAAGGACAAGTGGATGCCGAAAGGGGTAACGTTAGTTGATGAAAACTTGAATGTGCGCCTTCACGGGGACGCGGCAGTCCTCTCGGGGCTCAGTTGGAACAAGGAACCGGGGCAAGGGAAGAAGCCACCGGAGGGAAGGAACGTATTCACCGAGGTCTGGCTTAAGCGCGACGGGCGCTGGAAGGTAATGCATTTGCACTTTAGCCCTTTGGATCAGGCACAGTCTACGCGGCCATCCCAATGATGTCGCCTTCTCTTGAGCAACGAATGCAAGTCGGTAGTGCTCGGAGAAGAACTCAGAAGGAGCGCAAGCAGTGCCGTCGCCCAACCAATCTAACCATGCGATTCAGCCAACAGCTGGCCGCCGTACTGCGTTGTTTTACTTTATCAAAACACATCCATTGCAAGTCATGCGCGCCCTCGCCAGCGGTGGCTGATCTTGTTCTCGTTAGGCCCCACGTATTTCTGGAATAAGGCATGACCAGCGACGCGTCGAACTTGCCAGAGCACGTCCCTGCGCTCCCGCTCGAAGCGCGAGCCGCACCGCCGCCCGACGATCCCGTCGCCAAGCGCCTGCGCGGATTCGGGCCGGTTGGGCTTCTCGCGATTCTCGTCATTGTTTTGACCTCTGTCGTCAAGCCTCTCAGCGCCATTCTGGTGCTGGTGTGGGCGTGGCGCTCGCATACGCCATGGCGTGAGATCGGCTACGTGCGACCCAAGAGCTGGCTTGGCACTCTGGCCGTCGGCATCGTTTTCGGCTGCGCGTTTAAACTCCTGATGAAGGCGATCGTGATGCCGTTGCTCGGCGCCCCTGCAATCAATCCCGCCTACCATTACCTGGCAGGAAACCAGGCGGCACTCCCCGGAATGGTGTTCATGATGATTGTCGGCGCGGGCTTCGGGGAAGAGACAATTTTCCGAGGGTATCTCTTCGAACGCCTCGGCAAGCTTTTTGGGACTGGGGCCGGCGCCAAAGTATCCATCGTCCTGCTCACCTCTGCGTTGTTTGCCCTGGGCCATTACTCCAACATGGGGCTCCCTGGCGTCGAACAGGCGATGATCACTGGTCTCGTCTTCGGGACGATCTTCGCAGTCACGCGTCAAATCTGGATAGTGATGTGTGCGCATGCTGCGTTCGATCTAACGGCGATCGCGATAATCTATTGGAATATCGAAGCTGATGTGGCTCACCTTGTGTTCAAATAGCCAAGGGTGGCCCAACAAATCGCTTTGTGCGTATTTCCGCAGATGAGCGTATATGCCTAAATCCCTATGAAGGGTGTCAAGTGTGGCGGGTGAGGGTGTAAGGTGATTTTGTTAGATCATAAGGTTTGCTTGATGGCGGTTGCGGTTGGAGATTTTTTCGCGCGAAAGGCGCTTGAAACCTGAACGGATTCGCGCAATGTTCTTCCAGAACGCGCGCTAAAAGAGAGCGCTCGAACAAATTCTCCATTTGCGGATTTGCCGGCAATGGATGCCGCAACTTTCCAAGTTGCCATCTTCACGAGAGCAAGTTAGAAGCTTGCGCCACGTAACCGATTTTCTCTTCGCTGAGATTCCTTCTCTTCACAAATCACTCCTGAAATGGACGAGGGTCTGATAACTCCAAAGCCGTCGGAAGTAGAGGCAGGCGTGTCGCGTGCGAATTCTGTGCCTGCGGACGCTGTCCCCAAACGCCATTCCGACTCGGAATCGGCGTCAGCAACGCCGGCTACAGCAGCGCTGCCCGCGCTCAATTTGAATGAGCTGCAAGATCTTTCCCTGGAGCAGCTCGAATCTCTGGCGCGCGATTTCGATTTGCGGCTGCATTCCACGCGCTCGCGTCACCAACACATTGTCGATATCATTCGCGCAGCGCTGAATTGCGGGTCGAGCGTGACGGCGGAAGGTTTTCTCGATCAGGTGGGCGATGCCTTCGGGTTACTTCGCTACCCGGAACTGAATTTTCTGCCGGTGCCCGAGGATGTCTGTGTGTCGCGCGCGATCATTGAGCAGTTTCATCTGCGTCCCGGCCACTGGCTGGCGGGGACGCTCCGTCTGCCGCGCGACCGGGAGAGATTGCTCGCGCTCGATGAGGTAATAACAATCGAAGGAGAACCGGCGGAGCGATGGACCGAGCCGGCGGACTTCGACAAGTTGACTCCGCAATTCCCACAAGGCCGGATCTTGCTGGAGAATCCGAAGACGAACTCGATCAGCGCGCGCGCAGTCGATCTTCTGGCGCCGCTCGGGCGCGGGCAGCGCGGGTTGATCGTGGCGCCGCCGCGGGTGGGCAAAACGATTTTGCTAAAGGAAATCGCGAAAGCGATCCGGGTAAATCATCCGGAGATCGTGCTCATCCTGCTTTTGGTGGACGAGCGTCCGGAAGAAGCGACCGATCTGGAGCGCGAGATTGATTGCCAGATTTATCATTCGAACTTCGATGAGAGCGTGCATCGGCATGTGCAAGTGGCGGAGCTGGTGCTGGAGCGGGCGAAACGTCTCGTGGAATTAAAAAAAGACGTGGTGATTTTGCTCGACAGCATCACGCGATTGTCGCGCGGTTACAATAATTTGCAGCCTGGCAAAGGCCGGATCATGTCCGGCGGCGTGGAGTCGAAAGCGTTGACCAAGCCGAAGAAATTTTTCGGTTCGGCCCGCAATGCCGAGGAAGGGGGCAGCCTGACTGTTCTCGCGACCGCGTTGACCGAGACGGGCAGCCGCATGGACGAACTCATTTTCGAGGAATTCAAAGGCACCGGCAACATGGAGGTGCATCTCGATCGGGCCTTGCAGGAGAAACGGCTTTATCCAGCGATCCACCCGTTGCAATCGGCCACGCGCCGCGAGGAGTTGCTCTATCATCCGGATGAATGGGAACGGGTACAGTTGTTGCGCAAAACGATGGGAGCGCTGCCGCCAATCGAAGCGATGGAGAAGTTAATCGAAAATCTCGAGGCGACCAAGACCAACGCCGAACTGCTCCTGAGCGGGTTGAGGTGAAGGGAATGATGAAGGACGAAAGAAGCACGAATGACGAAGGATGAAGGAAGAGCGAATGCTCGTCATTCGGGTCTCGCCATTGCTTCGCCATTCGCTATTCGTCATTCATCATTGCCGACAAGTCCGATCGCGAGCCCCTCAGGCCTCGTCGACCTGCTTGCGCAAATTGCTTCGAGCGACCGGGTGGCGATCGATACGGAAGCGGACAGCTTACATTGTTATCGGGAGAAGCTTTGTCTGCTCCAGGTCAGCGTGCCGGCCGCGGTCAGCGACGGCGGCTACGACGAAGCTGGGCGGGATTACATTGTCGATCCGCTGGCGGACTTGGATCTTGCGCCGTTGTGCGCTGTACTCGCGCAAAAGGAGATTGTTTTGCACGGCTCGGATTACGATCTGCGGCTGCTTCGCCGCAGTTTGAACTTCGCGGCGTGCAGGATTTTCGACACGCTAATCGCGGCGCGCCTGCTCGGCATTCGCGAATTTAGTTTGGCGGCGCTGGTGGAGCGCTTCTTCGGCGTCACGCTTGCAAAAGGATCGCAAAAGGCGAACTGGGCGCGGCGTCCGCTCCCTGATCGGATGGTGGAGTATGCGATGAACGATACGCACTATCTGTTGCTGCTGGCCGATCGCTTGGAATCCCAGTTGCGAGAACAAGATCGGCTCGCCTGGTTGGGGCAATCGTGTGAGCGCGCCATCGAGCAAGCGGCGACGGAACGCGCGCGCGATGCCGATGAAGCCTGGCGCATCCGCGGGTCTGGTGCGTTGCGGGGCCGCGCGGCGGCGGTCCTGCGGGCACTCTGGCAATGGCGGGAGAAAGAAGCGGAGGCGGCGGACCGGCCGCCATTTCATATTTTACAGAATGACGAACTGGTGCGCGCGGCCGAGAGTTTTGCCTCCGGAAGCATACCTGATTACAGATATTTCTCACCCCGCCGTCGGCGTGCATTTCGCGATGTGGCGCAGAGCGCGTTGCAATTGCCGCAAGAGGAATGGCCAGTCTCGCGACGGCGCTCTGGAACCCGCCCAACCGCGGAAGTCGTGCGACGAAGCGAGGAGTTACGACGCTGCCGTGATCGAGCGGCGAGGGAACTGGAGCTGGATCCAACATTTGTCGCGCCACGCGCCACGCTGGAGGCAATCGCGGCCGATGAAGCGTGCGCGGGAACGTTGCTCGTTCCGTGGCAACAGCAGTCGCTCGGAATACGTCGCGAGTGAATCGGAAAACGCAGTGTGCGTCAACGCGTCTCCACGGCGTAATAACGCTCGGGCGGGATCTTATTGATCACCCATGGCAATGGGCCACCGAAGCTGCTGTAGAAACCTGCACCGGTTCCGAGCCTAAATGTGCTGACAAACGGTAACGTGCCGAATGTCGATTCATCCCGTTTAAACACGTTCTCAACCGAAACGTGAACCACGTTCGGGTCGCTAAACGGCCCGACAACAATCTCGCCATGAGCCACTTTGGGGTTGTTGCGGTCAAAAACCTTCGCGCCCCATTGCTCCATGTAGTATTGAAAGCCCCAGTGCCCGAGGAACCGAACCTTGCTTGCTTCAGCCCCATAGCGTTTTTGATAGAGCCAAGCCGCATCGCGTGCGCAATTAGCCTGTCGATAATCGGCGACTGCGATCAATATCGATAATCCTGCGGCACCCAGGAGAGGTAGATATTCTAGCCTGGTGAGCTTTTGGAGCCGCTCAAAATGCTGGACGGTTAAAATAGCAACCGCGGGCGCCATTGGCAAAAACGTGCGAGCAGTAATCGACCAATTGAAGAATGTAGCGAAACAAAATGTGCCGATAATCCACAGCAACAACAACAGCGCATCTGGGCTTTTTTGGTGCAACATGTTGATCATCGCCAGCGCTAGAATTCCAACTCCGATCGTAGCGAAGAAGCCACCCTCCAGCCAGACAGCGGCTTCGGCGGTTTCCAGGTAAATCCAAGAGCAAATAAGAAGCTTAAACGCTGCAGCGAACGCAGCGAAGCTGATTGCTGCTGGCAGAAACATTCTTCTATCTCTAAAAGGTGCAAAAAATAATGCGCTGACGAAACATCCGCCAATAAACGCCAGGCCCATCAGCATCTGAACGAAATGCGACGGCCTCGTTGCCGAGGAGATCGACGACGAAACGCTCATGGCCGCGCTAAACAGCCCGTAGCCGTATTTTCCCTCGGTCACCAAGTCGTAGGTAAAAAGCATCGCGATCGGGAGCAGCAGAAACGCGAGGTGCGCGGCCAAGCGCCGATCGCGCGCCAAGGTGTAGGCGGCGAGTAAGGGCACGAGGCTGATCCCGAAATATTTCGTTAGCGTAGCGGCGGAAATTAACGCTACTGAAACAAGAAAACGCCACGATTCTTGTCGATCCAAGCCGGCAAACCAGAATTCGAGCGCCCAAATCCAAAAGGCGAGCATCATCACGTCACACATGGTGCTGGTAGCGGAAACGAGAAACACTGGCGTGAAGAGTGTAAGCATCGCCGCGATAAGCGGCTTTCGGCAGAAGCGCCGTGCGAACGCGAACGTGCCTAAGATCGACATCGTCGCCCAAAATAAAAAGGCGAGATGCAGTGTCGGCTCGGTCCAGCCGAAGACGCTTGCGACGGCCGCGATATAGTACGGACAAAGAGGCGGATTTTGCATCACGATCGTCATGGGTTGCCTGAACGAGACCCAATTCACGTAGAAGCCGTAGGGGTCGAACGGATGTTTGGCGATTTGCTGCGCCATCCAAATGAAGAGCGGGTCGTCAATGTGAAAGGCCTTATTTAGAAACGGTGCGAGCGCCGCGGCGGTAATGGCCACGAGCAGGAGCTGCGTTTTCCGTAAGCTTTGCACGAGTAGTGTTCCGGAAATCGCCTAACGAGGTTTATACCGAATTTTCCAACATAACCAGTTTATGGGCCGGAAAATTCTTTGGGAAAGGCGGCAGGATCAAAAACAATATCAAAGCGCTTATTCTGAAACAGGAAGCAACCGTAGGATTACGTCCTTGAGGCTCAGCACGGATCATGCGCGGCCGGCTTGCTTCTCGCTGTCGGATTAACGGCTTGACGAATGAAATGTAGAGCCTCAGAAAGAACGCCACGTATGAGTCGAGTTTCCGATTTTTCAAGATTTCGCTGCCGTTTTTTGGGTGCGCTCTTTTGCGCTCTCTCTTTTTTCGTCTTCGCAGAGCATGGCGTGGCCCAGAACCCGACGAGTCAGAATATCGATCGAGCGCAGTTGTTGGGCACCCAGCCGGGATCGCCCTTTGCTCCGGAGATTACGCCGAATGGCGTGCAGCAGGGTGAGGCGGCGGCGAGCCCGAATGATGCGGACCTCGGCGAGCAGCAAATTCTCAAACGGGTGGAGGAATATAAACCTTTCAGCGCGTCGGTGGCGGCGCCGTTTTATTACACCTCCAACGTGGCCTTGACGAACAAAGGGGTGCGCGGCGATTTCCTGGTGGCACCGGCTGCGGGCGTCTATTACCAGCCGCGCATCACGCAGACGCTTTACGGCTTCATCGATGTGCGGCAGCAATTTTTTTACTACGATCGCTACAACAGTTTTGATTTCGGAAGTTTCGATGCCGAAGCTGGTCTGATCTATTCGTTGCCCCGGTTTCATAATCTCGTCTTGCGCGGTGAGTACGATTTTAATCGGCTGACTTCCTCGGACCGGATCCTGGACGAGTTTTATTCCAATCATTCGCTGATCGCGAGCGCGGAACTGCCATTTCGCATTGGCCGCGCGCAGCAGCTTTCCTTGGGAACAGACGTGAATATCAGCGTCGCGGCCGATCATGAGAGTCCGCGGCGGAACGATTACGGGGTTTTCCTGGGCTATTCAGTGTTTCTGACGCGTTCGCTCTCACTCGACAGCGTGGGCCGCGTGGTCGTGCGCGATTATTATCACGGCGACCGGACCGACGTGAGCGAAATTCTGGCGGTCAGCGCGAATTATCGGCTGACCAACTGGTGGACGGCGAGCGTGATCACTTCATTCGCAGCGAGCCAATCGAATCACAGCGTTTTCAGTTACAATGTGGCAAATGTGGGCGGCGCAATAGCGCTGTCGGCAAAGTTTTAGAAGAGATGAAAAAATCATTCCCCTATCACGCTCGATGGAACTTTGTGTGGCTGGTCATTGTTTCGCTTTTGCTGATCGCACCGGCCGGATCGACAATTGCGGCAGAACTGAAGGAAGCGCACGTCACGCGAATCATCAAAGAGGTGCAGTTGCTTCCGGCGCAAGCGGCGCCGCGTCCGGCCGTGGTGAATGACAATGTCCGCAGCGGCACGGCGGTGCGGACGGGCGCAGATTCGCGCACCGAACTCACTTTTACCGACCTGACTCTGGCGCGTCTCGGAGCGAACACGATTTTTAGTTTTAACGAAGGGACCCGCAATCTCGATCTCGGCGGTGGGGTTGTGCTCTTGCAAGTGCCAAAAGGTGCAGGCGGCGCAAAGATCACCACCGCGGCAATCACGGCAGGGATTACCGGGACGACCGTGCTGATGGAATATCATCGAAACGCCTACATCAAGTTCATTGTCCTGGAAGGTACCGCGCGAATGTATTTGAAAAACCACCTCGGGGAGTCAGTGCTTCTTGGTCCCGGGCAGATGCTGATCGTAAAGCCAAACGCGACCAGCCTGCCCGATCCGGTCACGGTGGATCTTAAACGCTTGGTCCAGACGTGCTTGCTCATCACTGAGTTTGCGCCGCTCGCCAGCCAATCCCTGATCCTCCAGCAGATTCAAATTCAGCAGAATAACCGTGACTTGATCCCCACGAATCTTGTCATCTACGGCGGCGGCACGCTGGTGAGTCTGGTGGATCCGACGAATCTGAACGTCATTTCTCAAGAAACCACGGCCATCGCTACACCAACGCCGAGCCCCACGCCTGTTCCGACTCCGAGCAAGTTCGGGACGCCGTCGGTAATTACTTCACCCGACCCTTACGTCATCACGAGCGGCACGACCATTTCAACCGACCCGGCGATTACCACGAACGGTGTGACCGATTTCGGGAAAATCTGGCGCGGGCAGGCGCAGGACGGCCCCTTGTCCGCATTTATCTTTGGCTCGACTTCAGCCTTCGATACCGCAAGCGGGTTCGACGCCGAACTCAACGGCCAGAACAGCAACGGCGGCGCCGGGTTCAAGTTTACTTCGTTGCAATTGACCGGTAACCCCACGGTCTCGACGCCAACTGGTGTGATCAATCTCGGTCTGATCGCCGTCAACGGAATTACTTCAGGCAGTCCGGGCGGGACCCTCACTTTTGCCGGCATCCGCGGACTGCTGATTGCGACGCAAAACGGGTCGATCAATTTAGGGCCCGAGATTTCGTTCTCCGGCATTCATGACATCAACTTTTACGCTCGTGGCGCCGGTTCCAATTTGACGCTTGGGTCAGCAATTTCTGGTGGGACGAGGATCCGGCTTTGGGCGCAAGGCACCATTCGAATCAACGGCGATGAAAGCGCGGCAAATGATTTTCGGGCATTTTCCGGCGGAGATTTTCTCGCCGGAACCGGAACGGTGACCGCAACGGACATCAACATTCAATCGCTTTCTAACGTTAACATCGGAGGATCATTAACTTCAGAGATCCTCAATATTCTCTCCGCCGGAAACTTGAACATCGGTTTAAGCAATCCAACTACGCTGAGTGCTGTCACCATCTCACTAAATGCGGGCAACAATTTGAACTGGAGCGGCGGCACTCTCAACGCAACCGCGACCAATTCCGACGGCACCGTCGATATTTCAGCGGGAAACCAAATCTCGATAACGAATGGATTGGAGATCGATCGGAGATTCGGTAGCCAATCCTCGGGCCTCAACGTTTCGCTTACCGCGGGCACCGATCTGACCGCTGGGAATAGCTTCACCATTCTCGCGGACAATTCCGTCAACGGTAATCTCAACGAAGGTGCCAACATCACCCTGAACATCGGCGGTAATCTCACCATTAACGGTGGCGGCGACTTATCCCTGACCGTCGATAACAGTGGCGGCGGCCATATCGGCACTGGCGGAAATATTTCTGTCACGACCGGCGGCGATCTCGTCGCCACGGGCGGCGTGGCGTTTACAATCCAGAATACCACTGGAACGATAACCAATGGCGGCAATATAGCGCTCATGGCAGGCGGCAGCATCTCTACTCCGGGGGAGTTTAGTCTACTGCTTGAGAACTACGATGAGACTGCCAACCCGGCCGGTCACATCGGCACTGGCGGAAATATTTCTCTCACGACAGGAGGAAACCTCACCGCAGACTCCATGAGTGTGGCCATCAATAATCGCGGCGGCGGTGTCATCGATTCTGGCGCCAGCCTTATTTTAAATATCGGCGGCGCTCTCACAACTCTGCACAATGGGATCGATTTCCTTGGGAACATCTCAAGTTTCACGCTTGATATAAAGAGCAGATTCGCTAACAACACAGCCGGATCATTCATTGGTGGCGACGCTACTCTCCTTTTCCATTCCGATAGCGCTTCCATCGGTGGAATCCTGTCTGTCATCTTCAGTGACAGAGGCGGCACCATCGACGGGAACGCTCTTCTGAACTTTGGCGTCACACACGACATGACCGTTCAAGGCGCCGACAACACGAACTTTCAAGGTGAATCCGCCGCGACTTGGCAAATCCTGACCGGCAGCGGTCCGATTCCAGGCGCTGGCAGTCCCATCGGTGGAACGATCCATGGAAACGCCACTCTGCTGCTCAGTGCGACCAATCTCACCGTCCCCGCGGGTTCTTTGGAGGTTGATATTCTCAACCAAAACGGTGGAGTGGCGGGCTCTGGTGGAACGATCGACTCCAGCGCCAACCTCACGTTCAATCTTTCCGGCAACCTCACCACTCAGACCGATGCCACTTTCCAAATCCAAAATGCCTACACCGGAACAACTAACCCAGGTGGCACCGCCGGAGGAACGATTGGGCAGAATGCTATTCTTAACTTGAGCGCAAATGATCTTTCCATCGGTGGGGCGCTTGATGCTTCGATCCGCAACGCTAGAAATGCCGGCAACGCTGGCGGCAATATCGGCGGTAGCGCGATTCTTAACCTCACAGTCACCGGCAGTATTAGTGCTCATGACGATTTGCAATTTGTGAGCAATGCGGGAGGCACTATCGGTTCGGACGCTACAATCACAGTCAGCGCCGGGAGCATAAGCACCACTGACACTGTGCCCGGTAGTTTCAACGTTTCAATCGAGAACGCTGCCGGCAGGATCGGGAATGGTAGCGGTAGCGGTGGTGCGACCATCAATTTTGGACTGACTGGTGCTCTCACTACCGCTAGCGATGCGACCTTTTCAATTGATAACAGTAATGCCGGAAGAATCGGCTCGATCGCCGCGATCAATGTAACCGCGACCGACATTTCCACTGGTGGCAACTTTGACGCCACAATCAATAACACCGGCGGCACTATTGGCGGCGACGCTACCATAAACATGAGCGTTTCTGGCAGCGCTACCGCCACCAACGATGCTACTTTTCAGATTCTTGGAAGTGATGGCGCGGCGGCCGCAGCGATCAATTTCAATGGCGGCAGCTACGCTATCGGCAGTCCCGGCAGTGGCGGGATGTTCCTCGGCTCCATCGACGGCAACGGGGCGATCACATTCAATAATGCCAGCGTTCGCGCAGATGTGATCAAAGCAGGAGTGTTTGGCGCAAACGGTGTGCTCAATGTCGGCGGTGGCACTCTCACGGCCGATTCGATATTGAAACTTTACGCGCCCGGCAGCAACGGACGGCTTAATTTTGTCTCCAACGTTACGCTTGATGGCATCAGCACGAAGATTCTGGCCGCTAACTCGATCACCATTTTCAATGGTGTCATGGTGACCGTCGGCGACGATATTTCGGCCACTGTTTATACCAATCATCCGAACTATACCGGGTTTGGAGGCAACGGCTCGACCACCGGCACATTTGGCGGCGTCGGTGCCAGCAATCCCTTGCCACTCTCACAGGTGCCGCCATTCGGTCTAACTGGGACCTCACGCGGTAGCGAAAGAAGTGGCGACCGCAACATAGCGCGCGGGAAGACGACCGGCCCCGCAATCAACGTCAACAGCACAGATCAGTTGCTTTCTTTGCTCGATGCTGCCGCTCCTGGTCCCGGCGGAAAGATCACGATTCCCGCTTCGAAGATCACGAGTAATTCGAGAAATCCCAGTCGGATCAACGGAGCTGGTCGCTTGAAGGTAGATGCTGGCGCATTGGATATCCGGACCGCGTCCTCATTGCCGGCGAGGCGTTTGCCACAGTGAACGTGGATTCTTGGAGCGAAGTACTCAGGGGATGGTAATTCGATCGCCGCGGCGGCCGACGCCGTTTGCCGGCGCAAATAATCCGCAACCGCTCGCTAACGCGCCTCCCCTTGGTCCTCCGGGCGGTTCGTAAAAAAAGTAGCGCTGCCCTCTGGCTTGCAAGGTGGATCGAGCAGTCCCTTGCTCGATGCTAATTTAGGCGGCAAAGCCGCATTTGTTTTGGCATCGTCCGACGGAGCGGCCGATCCACCGAATGCGCAAGCGGGACGCTCGGCTTCTAGGGAATGATTTTTCCAGGGCATCGGCGATTGTAAAACTTTCTCGAAATCGACGCGAGCGTGTCGCCCGTTTGAACAACATTCGGTGGTCTCAAGTCAGCGGTCATAGGTGGGCGTGGTCCGGTCGGATCTCCGATCCCTGATCTCTGATCGCCGCCATTAATAGCTTGACGGATGCTATCTAAAGCCTCAGAAAGGAGGGCACGCATGAGTCGAGTTTCCGGTGTTCCGCCGAATGGCGTGCAGCAGGGTCGGGTCGCGCCGAGCCTGAACGATCCGTACCTTGGCGAATAGGAAATTCTTAAGCGGGTGGCGCTGTTGGCGAAGTTTTAGAAAATATGATAAAATTATTCAGTTACAACGCTCGACGTGACTTGGTGTGGCCGGTCATCGTTCTGCTGTCTCTGATCGCACCGGCGGGATCCACAATCGCCGCGCAACTGAAGGAGGCCCGCGTCACGCAAATCGTCAAAGAGGTGCAGTTGCTGCCGGCGCAAGCTGCGCCGCGCCCCGCTGTGGTGAATGACAATGTCCGCAGCGGCACCGCTGTGCGAACGGGCGGAGATTCACGCACCGAACTCACTTTTACCGACCAGACCCTGGCGCGCTTAGGAGCGAACACGATTTTTAGCTTCAACGAAGGGACCCGCAATCTCAATCTCCTCGGCGGCGCCGTGCTCTTGCAAGAGCCGAAAGGCGCGGGCGGCGCGAAAATCACTACCGGGGTCGTGACGGCGGCAATTACGGGTACGACTATTCTGATGGAATATCATCGAAACGCTTACATCAAGTTCATCGTGCTGGAAGGTACCGCGCGAATGTATGTAAGAGACCGCCTCGGCGAATCGGTGCTTATTGGTCCCGGGCAGATGCTGATCGTCAATCCCAATGCAAAGAGCTTGCCCGATCCCGTCCATGTCGATCTTAAACGGTTGGTCAAGACGTGCCTGCTCATCACCGAGTTTGCGCCGCTCGCCAGCCAACCCCTGATCCTCCAGCAGATTCAAATTCAGCAGAATAACCGTGACTTAATCCCGACGAATCTTGTCATCTACGGGCGCGGCACCCTGGTGAGTCTGGTGGATCCGACGAACGTGAATGTCATCTCTCAAGAGACCACGGCGATCGAGACACCAACGCCGAGTCCGACCCCGACGCCAACCTCGACCCCCACCCCAACCCCGACGCCGACCCCGACCCCAAG
>Ga0193729_1000736_pt1 | contig 16988 bp, 18 predicted proteins | sample U1c2metaG_FD_143036 | JGI IMG/M metagenome (GOLD analysis project Ga0193729, IMG submission 143036) | Soil microbial communities from a riparian zone of the East river system, Colorado, United States - U1c2 | ecosystem: Environmental > Terrestrial > Soil > Riparian zone | place: USA: East River...
CATACGAAGTTTCACGTGCATCGTATTACTCAGGAAATCCCTAGGCGTGCTCCGGTTTTCGGTTACGGGCCTTTCACCCTCTATGGCGCAGCTTTCCAGAAGCTTCACCTAACCTTTGCACTACCACATCGGGCTCCTACAACCCCCAGCACTTTCAATCGACTCCGCTGTCTCGCTTTCGTTCGAGCGTTTCTGTCGCTCGTGAATTCGCAAGAAGCTTTCGAATCAACTGAAAGTGCTGGGTTTAGTCTCTTCCGCTTTCGCTCGCCACTACTGACGGAATCGCATTCGCTTTCTTTTCCTCCGGTTACTGAGATGTTTCACTTCGCCGGGTGTCGCGATGCTTCTGCTATGAATTCACAGAAGCTCGAGCAGGTGTTACCCCACTCAGGTTATCCCATTCGGAAATCTACGGGTCAAAGCGTGTTTGCCGCTCTCCGTAGCTTATCGCAGCTTACCACGTCCTTCATCGCCTATTGGCACCAAGGCATCCATGATGCGCTCTTTGTAGCTTGATCAATCTGTTCCGATCCGGCTGCTGCCGGACCAGAGATTCTTTGATAACTGAAACTCTCCGGCTGAAGATCTTAACCTTCAGCCGCTTTGATTTCAGACTCAGCTCTTAAAGTTGTACTTTCTTACTACCCTGTATGTAGATGTCAAAGAACCAGCCCCGAACTTCTTCGGGGTAAACATTCACGTCCATTTCAGATCACAAAAAAACTCAATCTCGCATCCGACAAAATGACGTTCCCGTCACGCCGAAGCCTCGGCGAAGGCGGATCCGTTTTCGTTTGCCGGGACAAAATTGAGTCCAATTTGCAGTCCCAAATGTACGTAGAACGACCCCGAACGCATTCGGGGCCCGCTTCCAGCGGGATTACAAAACTAGCCCAGATTGAGCCGCCGTCAACGCTGGGTTTTGTTAATTTCTGGCGAGGAATGTTTGCCCCGCATATAGGTATTTTCACGGGACTTACGCGGGCATTCTCTGGGGAACTACTTCATCCCAACGGAGGCATGATCTGGAATGGCGAGACCGACATACAATTTGCGCGGTTGCAGCGGGAACGTTTAGCATGCGGACATGCAACGCACTGACGGCCGTGCAGCTGATCAAGTCCGCGACGTGAGTTTCGAACTAAACATTGCGCCGCACGCAAGCGGCTCGGTGTTGGTGGCGATGGGCAATACCCGCGTGATCTGCGGCGTCATGATCGAAGAAGTCGTGCCGCGCTGGATGAAAGAGTCCCGCACAGGCGAGATAACCGGCGGCTGGCTGACGTCCGAATATTCCATGCTGCCATATTCAACGACCACGCGTAAGCCGCGCGACATCATGAAAGGCCGGCTCGATGGCCGCAGCACAGAAATTCAGAGATTGATCGGACGATCGTTGCGCGCGGTTGTCGACCTTGAAAAACTCGGCCCGCGCACAATGTGGGTCGATTGCGATGTGTTGCAGGCCGACGGTGGAACGCGAACAGCCGCGATCACAGGCGCGAGCCTGGCCGTTACGATCGCGTGCCGAAAATTGGCGAAGGAAAAAAAACTCGATGCGCCGCCGATCAAGAAATTAGTGGCGGCTGTTAGCGCCGGCATTCTTGATGGAAACGCGATTGTCGATCTTAATTACGAAGAAGACAAAGCCGTGACGGTCGATTTCAATCTGGTCGCGACTGAGGATGGCGATTTCGTCGAAGTGCAAGGTTCGGGCGAGGAAGCCATCTTCGCACAGTCCCAGCTCGACGAGATGCTGGTGCTCGCGCGCAAAGGTATTGCCGATTTGATTTCGGCGCAGCGCGCGGTGCTGGCGCGGATCATGGTTTCACCTCCGGAAAGCTAAATCAGTTGCTCACGCACCTGCCTTCGCCAGGCTTCGGCGTGGCAAGTAGTGAGTTAGCAACGCCAAATCATTTGCTCACGCACACAGTTTGCTTTAAAGCGAGACGCCGCTCATGAAAAAAGCGCTGATCACTGGCATTACCGGCCAGGACGGAAGTTATCTCGCCGACCTCTTGCTGGAAAAGGGCTATGAAGTCCACGGCATCATTCGCCGCGCCAGTACGTTCAACACTTCGCGAATTGATCATCTTTATGCCGATCCGCACATCAACGGCGTGCGGATGTTTCTCCATTATGGCGATCTGGCTGATTCAGTGAATCTGGTGAAGCTCCTCTACGAACTTAAGCCGGAGGAGATTTACCATCTCGGTGCGCAAAGCCACGTCCGGGTGAGTTTCGACATTCCGGAATACACATCCGATGTGACCGGTGTCGGCACGATCCGAATTTTGGAAGCCATTCGCGAAGCGGGATTGCGTTCGCGTTTTTATCAAGCTTCAAGCAGCGAAATGTTCGGCAAGGCCCAAACGGTTCCGCAGAATGAAAAAACGCCGTTCTGGCCGCGGAGTCCGTACGGCGTGGCAAAAGTTTTTTCGTATTGGGCGACCGTAAACTATCGCGAGAGCTACGACCTTCACGCGAGCAACGGAATCCTGTTCAATCACGAGAGTCCGCGTCGCGGCGAAACTTTTGTCACCCGAAAGATCTCGCGCGCGGTCGCCGCGATCAAGCAGGGTCTGCAAAAGGAATTATTTCTTGGAAATCTGGAAGCGAAACGGGACTGGGGTTACGCGCCCGAGTACGTGGAAGTGATGTGGCGAATCTTGCAGCAGGACGCAGGTGACGACTTCGTCATTGCCACCGGGGAAACCCACACGGTTCGCGAGTTCGCAGACGCCGCATTCGCGCATGTCGATCTTGATTGGAAAAAGTACGTGAAACACGATCCGCGTTACGAGCGTCCAGCTGAAGTCGACCTGCTGATCGGGGACGCGAGCAAGGCAAAGAAGGTTCTCGGTTGGGAACCGAAAGTGCGATTCAAAGAGCTGGTTCGCATCATGGTCGATGCGGACATGGAATTGCTCTCGCGCGAAACGCCGAGAAAACACCTCGGCAAGTTGCCCTGAGTTGCTGTAGCCACGGCGCTCTGTCGCCGTGTTCGCAAAGCCTCGCCCGGACGGAGCGGGGCGGCTACATCTAACGAATCACGCCGACAGCGTGATTGGTCTCCGCCATTTGACTGGCAGAATTTAACTCAGGGATAACAGCGACTAACGGAGATTGAATAATCGAAACCTGCGCGCCCGGACCCACCTGACTGTAAAGATTGATGATGTCGACTGAGCGCATGCGGATGCAGCCGTAACTTGCCGGCCGTCCGATGTTTCGTTCTTCTGGTGTGCCGTGAATATAAATGTCACGACGAAGCGCGTTTGCGTTTTGAGCCTCTCGTCCGCGCAGCCAAATGATTCGCGTCACGATAGGGTCGCGTCCCGGCGCGTCCACCGGAATTACTTCGCCGGTCCGGCGTCGATCTTTGAAAACGGTTCCAGCCGGAGCGCCGTCGCCAATTTTGTCCGCGATCTCCAATTCACCCAAAGGCGTACCGTAACTTCCCGGCCGATCGCTCAATCCGAATTTGGAAGTCGAAATTGGGTAGGTAGCGACAAGGTTTTCTTTCTGGAGCAGCGCCAGCTTTTGATCGCGCACACTGACGACGATGTGGTGCTCAGTGTCGCGAGGTGCAGCGCAAGAAGCGAGAATGAGTGCGGTGCCGAACGCGAGTCCGTACCGGACGACGATCCCAACTTTGCCCATGTCGATCTTACCCGCGCTCAAATCGGAAGAATTCTTCCGCAGTTGCCGTTGTTGCGCCAGCGATTTCTTCCAACGAAACGCCGCGAGCTCTCGCGATTTCTTCCGCGACCAGCCGCGTGTATGCGGGTTCGCACCGTTTTCCGCGAAACGGGACCGGCGCAAGATATGGGCAATCGGTTTCGACCATGAATTTATCGAGCGGGACCTGAGCAGCGACTTCGCGCACTTGTCTACCGCTTTTGAAGGTGACGATTCCGGTAAAAGAAATGAGATGCCCGAGATCGATGACTTCGTTGGCTTGCTCGAGCGCTCCGCCAAAACAATGAAAGACGCCGCTGACCTGCCGGCCATAATCTCGCAAAATCTCGAGCGTGTTCTCCCAGGCGTCGCGTTGATGGATCACAACATTGAGGCGCAACGCCACGGCGAGATCGAGCAGTTGCTGAAATAACTCGGCCTGTTTCGATTTGTAAGCGCCGTCTTCAATGCCCGCTTCGATTTGTTCTTCGGTTTCGCTCTGGAGTGCGTTGAAAACTTGAACGTGTTTCTGTTTCGCGGTTTCCACGCTCGGCAGATGATGATAATCAAGACCGATTTCACCGATCGCGACAACTCGCGAATTTTTCGCGAGCTCGCGCAACGGCGTGATCACATCCTCTGGTGCTTCGTGCGCGTAGGTCGGATGAACTCCGATCACGGCGAAGATGTTCGGATATTTTTCGGCAAGATTGACCGCGCGCCGGCTGCTCTCGACCGAGGTGCCGATGGTTATGATGCGCGTCACGCCGGCCTCAGTCGCGCGATGAAGCACGTCGTCGAAATCGTTGGCGAAATCCGGATAGTCCAGATGCGCGTGAGTTTCGATTAGCATTTCCAGATTAGACCGACTCAGCCTTATTCGATGAGCTCGAGTATTTTTTTGTATCGCGGATGGCTTCGGAGGGGGTCCAGGTCGGAGTCGTGTATGATCCAACCGGATTTAAGCTCATGACCCGCGCGTGGGAGTAAACGTTCCAATAAATCGAAAGCCGGCTCTATGTCGCCAAGGAGAGAGTAGACGCAAACGGCATTGTACTGAGTGAGAACATCGTCAGGGTCGATTGCCAATGCTCTCGAAACCCATTCCCTGGCGCGGTCCGTTTCGCCTAGCGTAACGAGGGCACCAGCGCCGAGGTAAGCCGGCCTCGGATTCTCAGGGTGAAGGGTGAGTTCACTCTCTGCCCGCTCAAGGCCCCTTCGTGCGGCACTCTCCCTATCCCGATGCCGGCCAAGCGACCGATAGACCGGAATCGACAGGCACAAGGATTGATAGTCGTCCGGCTTGTTTTCTGCCGCACGCTCGAACAGCGCGGCTGCCCGCTCGAGCTTTCCCTGAGAGACGCAGGCACGGGCATAGAAGTAATGACCTTCGAACGAATTAGGATCGAGCGCGATGGCCTTTTCGAATTCCGCCGTCGCTTCCTCGTATCGCTGCCCAAGTGAAAGCGCGAGCCCTCGGGAGGCATGCGCTTCGGCGAGGCCGTTTTCCAGAGCCAGCGCCTTCGCGCTCGTGGCGAGAATACTGTCAATGCCAACATCCAAATGGTAGATCAGGGATAGGAAAGAATCGCAGTCGGCGATGCCGGAGTAAGCGCGGGCATAGAGCGGGTCCAACTCCCCCGCCTTGGCGAACATCCGCCGCGCTAACTGATAGTTGGACTTCGAGTGCCGGTGCAGGAACTGTCGACCTCTCAGATAGTAAGTATAAGCTTCTACGCTGTCCGTCGGCGGCTCCCCGATGTCCTTTTTCTCTTGCGGCAGCAGCCTGACCTTTAGCTGCTCGACAATCGCGTGAGTAATTTCGTCCTGGATGGCGAAGATATCTGTCAGGTCGCGATCATAGCGGTCGGCCCAAACGTGGCCGCCGTCGTTAGCGTTGATTAGCTGTCCGGTAACCCGCACGCGCGATCCCGCCTTTCGAACGCTTCCTTCCAAGATAAAGGTGACGCCAAGCTCGTGACCTACCTGCTGCACCTTTATCGGTTTACCTTTGTAAATAAACGCCGTGTTACGGGCGACAACGAAAAGGCCGGACACCTTCGACAGGTCGGTGATGATGTCCTCGGTGATGCCGTCACTGAAATATTCCTGTTCCGGGTCGCCGCTCATATTGTTGAACGGGAGAACGACAACTGACGGTCTTTCCGACTGTTCCCGTTGTGCTGGCACTGCGTCCTTCGTATCTCGAGCGGCGGGCTTGTTCAGCGCGACGCTGTAAACGCGAATTGGTCGCTCAATGTTCTTGAGGTTTTGCTCGCCCATGTCTTCGAAAGCAAGATCCAGTCGATCGCCTACGTGATCGCGCACGGAACCGGAGATCATGATTCCACCGGGCTTGGCAATGCTTTCTAACCGGGCCGCGACGTTAACACCGTCGCCAAAAATATCCTCGCCCTCGACAATCACGTCGCCAAGATTGACGCCGATGCGAAATTGGATGCGGCGATCCCCCGGCGCATCTGCGTTCCGATCACGCATTCCGCGCTGAACCTCGGTGGCGCAAGCAACCGCGTTCACCACGCTCGGGAACTCCACCAGCATTCCGTCGCCCGTTTGTTTGACGATACGTCCGTGGTGGTCCGCAATCTTACCATCAATAAAGTCGGTCTGAAGCGCCTTGAGCGCGGCAAGCGTGCCGGCCTCGTTCGTGCCCATTAGGCGGCTATAGCCCACTACGTCAGCAGCAAGGATAGCGGTCAAGCGGCGTTCCATGTCGGGTCAGAGAATCATGCAATCGATCACCATTCTATTATGGTACTCGCCCAGGTCAGGCCGCCACCGAAAACTACCATCAAAACGTAGTCGCCATGTTTGATACGGCCGCTGCGATTTGCTTCATCGAGCGCGATGGCGACGGCCGCGGCCGAAGTGTTTCCGTACTTGTCCAGATTCACGTAAAATCGCTCGAGCGGAATTTTCAATCGGTCAGCGATGGCTTCGATGATGCGCAAGTTGGCTTGATGTGGAATGACGCAGGCGATGTCGTCCGCTGTCAGGCCTGCGTCCGCCAAAACTTTTCTGGAAGCTTTGACCATCGCGGTGACGGCTTGTTTGTAAACTTCTTTGCCGGTCATATGAATCGTCGCCAGATTCATATCGACGTTGTCGCGCGTGATTGGGCAGCGCGAGCCGCCGCCCGGCATGAATAAAATATCGGTGAATTGGCCGTCACTGCCGATATGCGTGCTGATAACGCCGTGCGCGCGACCCCGATGTTGCAGCACTGCTGCGCCGGCGCCGTCGCCGAATAAAACGCAGGTGTTACGATCGGTCCAATTCGTAATCGATGTCAATTTCTCCGCGCCAATTACCAGCACCGTGTCGTGCGTGTGAGACATAATGAATTGCTGTGCAATCTCAATGCCGAAGAGGAATCCGGCGCAGGCTGCGGAAATATCGAGACAAGCGGCGTTGGTCGCTCCGATTTTCTTCTGCACAAAACAGGCGGTCGCAGGAAAGAGCATGTCCGGCGTGGCCGTGGCGACGAGGATAAGATCGATTTCGGTGGCCGAAATTTTCGCCTGTTCCATCGCCATGAGCGCCGCCTTTGTGGCCATGTCGCTGGTCTGTTCATCTTTCGCGGCAACGCGACGCTCTTTGATTCCGGTGCGGACGGTGATCCATTCGTCGCTCGTGTCGACTATTTTGGTAAGGTCGGCATTCGTCAGGCGCTTTTCCGGCGTGTAACTGCCGGTGCCGACAATCGAAACAGTCCGGAGCGTTTTACCGGAGTGCGGCCGCGGGTTCGAGCGAGGCTGTCGTTTCATGATAACGGCGAATCTCCTCGACGATATGCGGGTTGAGTTGATGTTCAATCGACTCGGCCGCCACCCGGAGGGCGTTCTTGATCGCGAGCGGGGTGCTCGCGCCGTGCGCAATGATACAAATGCCGTTTACGCCGAGAAGCGGGCTGCCGCCGTAGTACTCGTAGTTTGTTTTGTCTTTGATCGCTAGAAACGCGTGCTTGGCTAGAAATGCGCCGGCTTTGCGTCTGGTTGAACGCGTTAATTCCGCTTTTAACCATTTGAAAATCGCGACCGCGATCGATTCACACGTTTTCAAGATCACGTTGCCGACGAATCCGTCGCAGACCACGACTTCCACCGGGTCTTCGAAAAGGTGACGGCCTTCAATGTTGCCGCGGAAGTTGAGTGAAGTCTTCTTCAACATCTTGAAAACTTCCTTTGTCTTTTCAGTTCCTTTCACGTCCTCCTCGCCGAGCGAAATCAAACCGACCCTTGGACGTTTATAACCAAGAACATGGCGCGAATAAACCGAGCCCATGATCGCGTACTGCAAAAGGTGCTCGGGGCGCGCATCGATGTTGGCGCCGGCGTCCACTAAAACGAAGACGTTAAACTGCGTGGGAAGTACCGCCGCGATTCCGGGGCGATCCACTCCTTCGAGGGTGCGCAGTTTGATCATGCTCGCGGCAACGGCGGCTCCGGTGTGTCCCGCGCTGACGATTGCATCCGCTTCGCCGTGTTTTACCAGATCGACAGCGCGACTGACGGACGAATCCTTCTTGCGCCGCACGGCCGACCAGGCTCTGTCGCTCATGTCCACGACCTGCGTCGAATGTACGATGGTGATCCGGCGGTCGTTGCACTTGTGCTTCTTGAGCTCTGATTCAATCTGCGTCGTGTCGCCAACGAGGAAAAGTTTTTTGATGTAACGGTAGTCGCGCAGCGCCATGACTGCTCCGGCGACAAGATTAGGCGGACCGAAATCGCCGCCCATTGCATCCAAGGCGATCTTCATCGGAAACAAATTTTGCGAGCTTTAGCCGCTCTTTGCAAAATTAAATTTGAGTCGCGTGCCAGACGCGCTTCCTATCCTTTGCCTTCAACCGTGAGGACCTGGCGACCTTTATAATAGCCGCAGGAGGGGCAAACAGTGTGACCGGCGACGGTGCTTCCACATTGTGGGCATTTGCTAAATTGCGGCCGATGCCAGCGGTTGGCCGCTTTTCGCGTGCGCAGCCGCATCTTGGATGTTTTGCGTTTCGGGACTCCCATCTGAGGCGTGAACGAAAGCACATAACGATGAAAAAACAACTTTGAAGGGTTAAAGCGTTGAATCGCTGAAGCGGAAAGACTCCATCCGCTGTAACGCTTCAACTCTTCATCGCTCCAACTTCAATTTATCCAGCGCGCTCCAGTCAGCCTTTCGCTTCGTTTCTGCCGCCGCGGCTATCGCGGCAGCCGCTTTGCAAACGCGTCCGCCTTCCCGGTCGCAGCGCGGGTGGGCCGGCAGGTTCAGCAAAATGTCTTCCCGCATGAATGGTCCAAGGTCGACCGTCTCCGGGCCATGAAGTTCCGTGTGCAGTGCAAACGCCGGAACTTTGATGTCGTGCACAAATTTCTCCAGGCACGCGACGCAGGTCAGTTCGACGGGCTGTTTGAGCGAGCCGTTTGCCCAGAGCGAGCCTTCCGAAACGCCGATGTCGATTTTGTATTGCATCGGTCCCACGCAGCGCACCTCTTCCGCTTCCAGCTCCGGAATCAGGCAATCTTCTTCGCCTTCAAGGTGCAATCCCTCGGGCGGAATTTGTTTGAGATGAACTTTCACTTGCGAATCCTTCGCAGTTTATCCTTTAAATTTCTTCCGGAGCGCGCTGGCGACCAGACTCGGAACGAATTTCGAGACGTCGCCGCCGAGTCGCCCGATTTCCTTGACCAATCGAGAACTCAAATAAGTGTATTCCTCTTTCGGCATCAGGAAGATCGTTTCCACGTTGCCTTCGAGCTTTCGATTCATCAATGCCATCTGAAATTCGAATTCGAAATCCGAGACCGCGCGAAGCCCGCGAATGACCGCATTCGCTTTTTGGCGAAGTGCAAATTCGACCAACAGGCCATCGAACTGCGCGATCCGGACGTTGTCCATCTTGCCCACAGTTTGCTGCAGTAGATCGAGTCGCTCCTTCAGCGAAAAGAGCGCCTGCTTCTGATCGTTGTTCGCCACGGCCACGATAACTTCATCGAAAAGTTTGCGGGCGCGCTCGACGACGTCGAGATGACCGTTGGTGACTGGATCGAAGCTGCCCGGATAGATCGCGCGTTTCATTTCAGCCGAAATTCAATCATCAAACCACAAAATCAAATCCGTTGGCCCGGAGGGATTCCTCGTGGCGAACATTTAATGCATTCATTTGCCGAACGATGCGTAAAGCCGGACATTGCTGTCCCGGCTCATGATGAATCCGTCCACCTACAAGAAGGTTGCCGTGGCGAGCACATTCTCGCCGCGCTTTGAGCAAGTGCTTTCCGAGGCGGGAAGAATCCGGGAGCGTTTCGGCGCAGATTTGAGTTTGATCTACATCGGAGAACGGAACGACGAGACAGCGAAGAAGTTCCAAGAGATACTTGGGCGTCTACAATTGCCGGGCGATTCGCCGGTTCATTATGGTCAGGGCGATCCGGCGGATGGAATCTTGCGGGCAATCGCCGACAACGATGTCGATCTTATCGTGGCAGGCGCGCTGGAGAAAGAGAGTGCACTCCATCCATTTCTCGGAAACGTCGCCCGTCGACTTTTGCGTGAGGCCAGCTGCTCGGTTCTGCTTTTCACCAACCCCGAGCTCAAACCGAAGCCGCTACGCCGGATCGTTTTTGTCGCGAACTATTCCGACCATGCGCAATGGGCGTTTCAACAAACACTCAAACTGGCGGCGGCGGAATTGTCCGAGCGGCTTTACGCCGTTCGCGTTTACACAACTTTCGACGAAGTCCGCGCGACGATGTTCGTCGACAACGGCGATGGCACACCACGGCCGCGAACGTTCGACGAAGAAGACGCCGCTTTGGAAAAATTCGTGTTAGCTGCGGGCGAAACCGAAGTGCCGATCGAGGCGCGCTGCATTCGCGGCAACACCGGATTCGCGGCGTCGGACTTCATCAAGTCGGTCGAAGCAGATTTATTGGTCGTGCCCGTGCACAAGAGCGAAACATCGGCCGAACGTTTGCCGAACCATCTCGCTTGGATCGCGGACGTGATTCCCTGCAATCTCTGGCTGATTCGCTGAACGTGCGTGAGCCGCAGGCGACCAAGTTGTAGAGGCGCTGGTGCCAAGCGTCTGTTTATTTAATTCGGCGTTTGACACAAACGCCGCTACAACATTTTCGATCGAAAATGACTTCCGCCCCTGAATTCCACGCCTGGAGCTCGTCGCATCTCACCGTGATTTTTCTCACGATCGGATTGCCATTTTTGCTCGCGCTCATTGTTCATCGAACCAAATCGCGTCTGCTCGAACGCTCGATCTGTTTTGCAATCTCGGCGTTGCTTCTAATCAATTACGTCGCCTATCTGATCGTCGCGCGAGACTTTGGGGTCACGACCTGGTACCGGATGTTGCCGCTACAACTGTGCGATTGGGCAATGGCGGTCATCATCGTCGCGCTCTGGACGGGCAATCGCCGCTGGCTTGAAGTGGCTTACTTTTGGGGAATCGGCGGAACGCTTCAGGCAATTATTACTCCAAATTTGCGTTATGGCTTTCCCGACCTCCGTTTCATCAGTTTCTTCGTCGCGCATTCCGGGATCATTATCGGAATCGTCTTCCTGATGCTGATCTACGGATTCCGTCCGCGCGCGATCGGCGTTTTGCGCACATTTGCCTGGACGGAAATGTATTTCGTCGTCGCATTCACGACCGATTTGCTGACCGGCGAGAACTACGGATTTCTGCTCCACAAACCGGAGGCAGCTTCGCTCCTGAATTTTCTGTCTGATTCGCGGCCGCTCTATCTCCTCGAATTTCACGGCCTGGCGTTCCTTTTCTTCTGCGCGCTCTATGCGCCATTTGCGATTGTCGATCTTGGGCGCAAACTGCAAACTTCTCCAACAGCATGAAAGCTTTTCGCGTGGGTAAAATCTCCATCGGTGGAAGCCGCCCCGTATTTATTCTCGGCCCGTGCGTGATCGAATCGGAGAAGTTTGTTTGGCAAATGGCGAGAAGCATCGCCAAAATCTGCGCCTCAGAAGATGTGGATCTTGTCTTCAAAGCGTCCTACGACAAAGCGAACCGGACTTCGGTGCGTTCGTTTCGCGGAATCGGCGCGCGCGAAGGCTGCGATATTCTCGCGGCGATCGGTCGTGAGCTGAAAATTCCGGTAACGACCGATGTCCATTCGCCAGACGAAGCCAAACTCGCCGGCGAGATGATTGACCTTTTGCAGATTCCAGCGTTCCTGTGTCGCCAAACCGATTTGTTGAAGGCGGCGGCCGAAACAGGACGCGCCGTTAACGTGAAGAAGGGGCAATTCCTGGCGCCATGGGATGTGAAGAACATCGCCGAAAAGTTAACGGCGTTCGGTTGTAAGAAATTTTGCTTTACCGAGCGCGGCACAACGTTCGGCTACAATAATTTGGTCGCGGACATGCGCTCGCTCTACTGGATTCGGGAAGAAGGTTATCCAGTCATCTTCGACGCGACTCATTCGGTTCAGCGGCCGGGCGGTGGAGGGGACAAGACTTCCGGCGATAGCGCGCTTGCGCCAGTACTCGCGCGGGCCGCGCTCGCTGCGGGTTGCGACGGTATCTTCATGGAAGTGCATGAGAATCCGGGGCGCGCGTTGTCCGATGCCGCCAACCAAATCCCGCTAAAGGATTTGCCGAAGCATCTGCGCATGTTAAAAGCTATTCATGCTGCCGTTTCAGGTAGGGGCGATTGAGCCCAATCGCCCGGGCGCGGCGAGTGGGGCGTGGCGGAAGCCGCCGGTTCGGGCGAACCGCGCCGACTTGAGCTTCGCGGTTTGTTTATTGTCGATCTTGCTTTTGTCGATTGCGCTCGCGATCGAGCCGGTATTTGCCGCTAAACCGAAGTCGAGGAAGGACAAACATCTGAGCCCGACGCCAAGCGCTTCTCCGGGCGAGCAAAGCTTGACCAACATTCCGCTCCCGGTTGGGCACGAAGCGAAAGGGCTCGTCCTTCCGGACTTCGATGTGGAAGGTCATTTGCGCGGACGCTTTGAAGCGGCCTCGGCCAAACGCCTCGATGAATATCACATCGGGTTTCATTCGTTGAAGATCATAACCTACACGCCTGAGAACAAACCCGATCTCACCGTCGAATTGAGTGAATCGGTCCTTAATTTGAAAACGCGAATCCTCAGTTCGAACGAGCGCACCTTCATCAAGCGCGCGGATTTCGACATCTCCGGCGATTCGGTGGAATTCGACACTAACACCCACACTGGCAAACTGGTTGGCAATGTGAAGATGGTGATCACGAGCCAATCGCAATTGTTAGGCAATCAAAACGAGTGAGCAGGTTCGGCGTAATTGCTTTCATTAGCTTTTGGGTATCGGCCGCTTCGTTGTGCGGTCAGACGACTTCGGCCAGTCCATCGCCGGCGGCGACGGCCAAAAAAGAGAAAAAAAAAGAGAAGCAGCCAGCCGACAACACCAATCCCGCGCTTGGCGGAATCAAGGGCGCTCCAACGAACGGCCCGGTGACGACCGAGATTTATGCGGATGACGCCTTCTTTGATTCCAACAAAAACATCGGCATTTTCAGCGGCCACGTGAAAGTGGCCGATCCGCGCTTTACTTTGCAGTCCGAAAAATTGACCGTCTATGTCACGAAAGGTGAAAATCAGGGACTTGAAAAAGCGATCGCGGAAGGAAATGTGGCTGTCGTGCGGGATCGGCCGGACCCGAATGGTGGCGCACCCACGCGGGCGGTCGGCCGGTCAGACCAGGCGACTTATATTGCCTCGACTGGCAATGTCGAGCTGCGCGGAACGCCGCGAGTCCAGGAAGGCGTGAACACCCACATCGCTACAAGCGCGGATACCGTCATGGTCGTAAATCAAAACGGGCAACTGACCACGCACGGCCCAAGCCGCACTGAAATTCGTCAGGAACCAAAAACCGAAGAACAAAAAAACGAAACGAAGCCCACGCCTTCACCGAAACCGCCGGGCACATCATGATCGGCCAGACTGCATCCCGTCCCGCATCGCAAGTGGCGCCACCACCTGAGGCCAAGGTCGACACTGTCCTTGCCACTGATCAGCTCGTAAAAATTTATGGCGGTCGCTCGGTAGTTGATGGAGTGAACATCAACGCGCGCGCCGGAGAGATTGTCGGTTTGCTCGGACCAAACGGCGCTGGCAAGACGACGACCTTTTACATGATCGTCGGACTCGTTAGGCCGAACAGCGGCCGGGTGATGTTTTCGGGCACGGACGTGACCAATTATCCGATGTACAAGCGTGCGCGGCTCGGGATGGGTTATCTGCCGCAGGAGGAATCGATTTTTCGCAAGATGACGGTCGAACAAAACATCATGGCGATTTTGGAAACGCTGCCGATCAGCAAAGCGGAACGAAAAAATCGCTGCGAACAATTGCTCCACCAGTTCGGAATCGAACGGATTGCGAAAAATCAGGCGCTGACGTTGAGCGGCGGCGAAAAACGCCGGCTCACAATCGCGCGCTCGCTTGTTACCAAACCGAAATTGCTCATGCTCGACGAACCGTTCAGTGGTGTCGATCCGATCGCGGTTTACGACGTGCAACAGATCATCGTCAACCTGCGCAAGCTTGGTCTCGCCATTTTAATTACCGATCACAACGTGCGCGAGACATTGTCGATCGTGGATCGCGCTTATTTAATCTTCGAAGGTCGCGTTGAGAGCGAAGGCACCAAAGATTTCCTCATTAACGACCCGATCAGCCGCCAACTTTATCTCGGCGAGCGCTTCAAGATGTGATGGCGGCGCATGCCGCCGTCATCCTTCTCCCGCAGCCGCGGGAGAAGGATCTCACAGAAACTCGAGCGTCACACAATCTCTTGAGTGTGACCTTCGCTTCGATTGAGAGATCCCTCACTCCGTTCGGGATGACACCGCCCGTTCCCACCTCCAGATCAGCAAATTATTTTCCGGATCGACTGTTTCACTGATTTTTTCAAAGCCGCATTTTTCCAAGACGCGAGTTGAAGCGTTCGTTTCGGCGAGCGTGTGGGCGCGAAGAAGTCGAACCGATTTGTCCTGAGAGGCGAAATCGATGAGCGCGTTCGCAACTTCGGTCGCATAACCCTTTCCTTGATAGGCCGGCGCGATGCCGTAAGCAATTTCGGCGACGCCGTCAGAATCGGGCGGACCCGGAAAACCGCCCAGGCCAATCAGAATATTGTCGTTCCGGTGAATAACGCCAAAACCAAACCGCCATGGATCCGCTTCGCGGGCATTCTCGATACTCTTGATGAAGTCCGATGAAGCGCTGAGAAACTGGTCGCGAATTCCATCCGCGACGCGGAGTCCAGAGACGTTTTCGAATTCTTGTTTCCCGCGCAATAGCGCGCGGAGATAGCGTGGCAAGTGCGAAGCCATAATCAGATTTTTCGTCTGGATCGTCATGATCGGCAGTTGTAGGGCAAGCGCTTCGCTTGCCGGTCTCAACAATGGCAGGCGATGGGCCTGCCCTACAATTCGAAACGAGCCGCAGTGTGAATTGGAAATCGAGTGGCTTCCGCGCTAGAAGTTAGACCGTTCAATGAGCGAACCAGTGGCAGCGGCAGTTTCATCGACGCGCGATCAGCGCGAAAAAACTGTGCCGGTGGTGACGGTGGAAAGCTTTTACGATTCGCACGCCGAGAAACTGCAAATGAGATTGGAAGGGCCGCGGGTTGGCTTTCACCGGAAAATTCGCGAGCCGACCATTAATCGCCCCGGTCTGGCGCTTTCCGGCTTCTATACCTATTTCGCCGAAAAACGGGTGCAGGTTTTAGGCGCCGCGGAGCACTCCTATTTGAAAAGTCTGCCGAAAAGAACCCGCGTCCAGCGCATTCGCGACCTCTGTGCGTGCAAAATTCCATGCCTGGTGATGTCGCGCGGTTTCCATCTTGCGCCGGAATTGCTGGCCGTAACTGAGGCGGCGAAAGTTGCGGTCTTTCGGACGCCGATGATCACGATGAAGTTCATCAACGCGGCGACGATTGCGCTGGAAGTAGATTTCTCGCCAACGATCACTGAATTCGGCAGCATGGTCGACATTCTCGGCATCGGCGTCCTCATTCGCGGTGCCAGCGGCATTGGGAAAAGCGAGACCGCGCTGGGATTAATCGAGCGCGGTTACAGTTTAGTGGCAGACGACGTCACACGCATCACTTCGCTGGAAGGTCGCGAGCTGATGGCGACCGCGCCCGATCTCACCCGCAATCACATGGAAGTGCGCGGCATCGGCATCATCAACGTCGCTTCGGTTTTTGGAATCGGCAGTATTCGGATCGAGAAGCGGCTCGATTTGGTTGTTACGCTGGAGGAATGGGAGAGCGTGAAGGAAATTGAACGCGTCGGAATCGAACGCGAATCGTATGAAATTCTCGGATTGAAAGTCCCGCACGTGACAATTCCAGTGCGCCCGGGTCGCGACATCGCGCGCTTGATCGAAGTTGCAGCGATGGACCAAAAGCTAAAAGGTCTCGGACAAAACAGCGCCGTCGATTTCAACACCAAACTGCTCAATTTAATGGAGCCAAGATCCACAAATGGGCCTGCTTAGCCGTCGAGGGAGCACTGCCTCGCCGAGTCAAAAAATTGAAAAGGACGTGCCGGTGATAAACCGGCTCGGTCTGCATGCCCGTCCCGCCGCGATGTTTGTTCGCATTGCCAGCCGTTACCGGGCCGAAATTTGGGTGTCCAAGGAAGGCGAAGAAGTGAACGGCAAAAGCATCATGGGATTGATGATGCTTGCGGCCGGCCAGGGATCGAAGCTCCACATCCGTTGCGAAGGACCAGACGCCGCCAGGGCCATGTCCGAATTGGAGGAATTAATCAATGCGCGCTTTCACGAGGATTGATTTCTCTCTACAATCGCACGCGGATGAGCGGCGATAACAAGGAAATTCGATTTCGCGGAGCAGGCGTTTCGCCCGGGCTCGCGCGCGCCGTCATTCACGTCGTTCGCGACGATCTCGACAACGTTGTCCGTTATCATATTGAGCCGTCGCAGATTGGAAACGAGATCGCGCGGTTCGAGGCCGCGCTCGTCCAGACGCGCGTCCAAATCCTCGAGATGCAGCAAAAGATCGCGGAAGCGATCGGCGCCAAGGACGCCGCCATCTTCGACGCCCATCTGCTGGTGGTCGAGGATCGCACCTTGATCGACGAAGTTTTGCGGAGACTCGAAGCGGAACGCTGCAACGTCGAGTGGGTTTTTCAGGAAGTGGCCAGCAATTACGCCGAGACGTTGAGCAAAATCGACGACCCCTATTTGCGCGAACGCGCGGTCGACATGCAGGACGTGACGCGCCGCATCGTTCGAAATCTGCAG
>Ga0193729_1000737_pt1 | contig 16975 bp, 18 predicted proteins | sample U1c2metaG_FD_143036 | JGI IMG/M metagenome (GOLD analysis project Ga0193729, IMG submission 143036) | Soil microbial communities from a riparian zone of the East river system, Colorado, United States - U1c2 | ecosystem: Environmental > Terrestrial > Soil > Riparian zone | place: USA: East River...
AGACGTTTAGACGCTGCGAAACGGCCCCACGGCCGCCTGCATTAACGGAATCGCAAGAACCGTGCCACGGTGTGATATTGCGGTAACTATATGGCCTCGCTGAACTATTCTTGCCCGAGCCGGCGTCATGGCAGCATCATTGCCTAATATTTGGACGAAAAAAATGTATGCTTTGTCGGCAAAAAGTACAATTTATAGGCAAATTTAGTGAATTGTCTAAAATACCGGCAAGTATTTTTTGCGCCGCAGCGTCAGCGGAGACGCCCAACCGGGGCGCAACCGGAACCTTTTCGCGCCGTTCTTAACCGCGCGAAGGTATCGATTCATGATTCACCTTGAAAGCGCCGCGTTCGTGCTCCATATCAACAACACGACCCAGGGAATCACCGGGTCATTGCGAGCCGCGTGTTCTGAGCCCGTCCAACGGTTTCTGGCTTGCCCCTTCAGCTAACCAAAACCGACGCCCCAAACACGCGGGTGTCTCTAGACACCCCCTCGCGCGCTCCTGGCGGATACCGTCGGGCGCCTGCCTTTTATAATGGAAAGAACCAACCTTTTGACCTCCTTTCAGGATTTCGGCCTTGCCGATCCCATCTCGCGTGCCCTCAAGGAAGAGAATTATCTCACGCCCACGCCGATCCAGGCTCAAACCATCCCCATCGCACTCACCGGCCGTGACGTCGTCGGCATTGCCCAAACCGGCACCGGCAAGACCGCAGCCTTCGCGCTTCCGATCCTGCATCGCATTCTGGAAAATCGCATCAAGCCGCAGCCCAAAGCCTGCCGCGTGCTGGTGCTGAGCCCGACGCGGGAATTGTCGGGACAGATTCTCGAGAGCTTCAATGCCTATGGCCGTCACATGCGCCTCACTTCGGCGCTGGCGATCGGCGGTGTCCCGATGGGACGTCAGGTCCGCTCGATCATGCAAGGGGTCGAAGTCATGGTGGCCACACCCGGCCGCCTGCTCGATCTCGTGCAAAGCAACGGGCTGAAGCTCGGACAGGTCGAGTTTCTCGTGCTCGACGAGGCCGACCGCATGCTGGACATGGGCTTCATCAACGACATCCGAAAGATCGTCGCCAAATTGCCGGTCAAGCGGCAGACACTGTTCTTTTCGGCGACGATGCCAAGGGATATCGCCGAACTCGCCGAACAGATGCTGCGCGATCCGGCGCGCGTGGCCGTGACACCGGTCGCCTCGACGGTCGAGCGCATTACCCAGCGCATCATTCAGGTCGACCATTCGGCCAAGCCCGCGTTGCTGGCGCAACTGCTCAAGCAGGAGCCGGTCGACCGCGCACTGATCTTTACCCGCACCAAGCATGGCGCCGACAAGGTGGTGAAGGGTCTGGCAAGGGCCGGCATCACCGCGGACGCCATTCACGGCAACAAGTCGCAGAACCATCGCGAACGGGTGCTGGCGGCGTTCCGTTCCGGCGAGATCCGCACGCTGGTTGCCACCGACATTGCCGCCCGCGGCATCGACGTCGACGGCATCAGCCATGTGGTGAATTTCGATCTTCCCAACGTGCCCGAAACCTATGTCCATCGCATCGGCCGCACGGCGCGCGCCGGCGCCGACGGCGTCGCCATCTCGCTTTGCGCGGGAGAGGAAATGGCGTTTCTGCGCGATATCGAAAAGTTGATCCGCATCACATTGCCCAGGGAAGACCGCCGCACGCCGGGTCATCGCGATACCGCACCGGCGCCTTCGCAGCATCGGGGCGCACGATCCGGACCGCGCGTGCACGCGACCAGGGGCAATGAAGCCGCACCCGGCTCGAAAGGCCCTCGCCGTCACCACCGTCCTGGTGGTAATAATAGCGCTCCGCCAACCCACCGGCACGAGGCCAGCCGGCAGGAGCCGCCACGCCCGTCGTCGCAAGGCGGCGGCAAGGCTGAAGGGATGCAAGGGGTTGCTTTTTTGCATCGCGAAAGCCGTCCGAATACCCGACCCAACCGCACCCAACGGCCTCAGCGCTAGCCGCCGATCGATCTGGAGATAACCATGGCTAAAGAAGAGCTGATCCAGTTCGAAGGACTGGTGACCGAAATCCTCCCCGATGCCCGCTACCGCGTGCAGCTCGATGCCGGACACGAGATTGTCGCCTACACCGCCGGCAAGATGAAGAAGAACCGGATCAAGACGCTGGCGGGCGACCGGGTGACGATCGAGATGTCGCCCTATGATCTGGAGAAGGGCCGGCTGATCTTCCGGCACAAGGACGAGCGTCCGGGCGGCGGAGCCCCGCGTGGTGCACCGCCGCGCGGCCAATTCCGGCGTCGCTAGTCCAACCGCGAACGCGCCTGACCCAAAATGCGTCAGGCGCCGCCACCAGCCTCCGGTTGCAAATCCCGGCGCGATCAAAAAATCGTGCACGTCAGGATTGTTTTGGGGGCTATTTTGGAATAATATAACCATATCGATTTTCGGCCGGACAACATTAGCTATCCACCGGTACAGCCGGTTTAGACGCTGACGACCCTTCCAAAAATTCGATCTCACCAGCCCGTCGAAAGTGGGCTTCTACTATATCTATCTTGAGAAGGGACTACCCCCGTGAGCATGGGAACCGTGAAGTGGTTTAACGCGACCAAAGGCTTTGGCTTCATTCAACCGGATGACGGTGGCAACGACGTGTTCGTGCACATCAGCGCCGTAGAGCGCGCCGGACTTGGAACACTGCGTGAAGGCCAGAAGATCAGCTACGAGATCGTGGCGGATCGTCGCTCTGGCAAGTCTTCGGCCGACAATCTGCGCGCCGCTGGCTAAGGGATTTCTCCGGCTCAGCCGAGAAGTTCGATCCGAAATAAAATGAAAGGCCGCGCTGACCGCGCGGCCTTTTTTTCAAAAGCAAAACTTCAGGGCGTCTGGTTTTTTCAGGACGTCGGACAAGTGGCCGGGTTCGGAGTCGTGGGGTAAAAGACGCATGTCGACAGGCGTGGGCGCATGTAAGACACGTCATTCAGAGGCACGCCCGCCTTGGCCATGACATAGCCGACGGCCGGTACGTAGACATAACTGGTTTCGGCGAAAATCAGATACTGACTGGCGAGTATGTTGTTATGGTCGTCTCTGGCAATCAGATTGGCCGGTACAGGGACAGTCGAACCGGGCAGTCGAATCACATCCCCCTTGCTCCACTGCGCCCGCCCGAGGCCCGTTGCAGGGTCGATATATATTTCGGTGATGGTGGCCTTGAGCACGGTCGTGGAATAGGGCGTTATCACCGCCCTGGCGATCGTGAAGAAGTTGTCGATTTCCGTGTCAGGGACTTCCTTATATCGCGCCGCCAGGTCGGCAAGCTCTTCGGCCGCCATCGAGATCTTGCGCTTGACCGCCACCGCGGATGAAAATTCAACCACCCCGAAAAACATGGTCAGCATCACCGGCACGATCACCGCAAACTCGATTGCCGCGTTGCCGCGCTTGTCGCGGCCGAGCCTCGCGGCCAACCGACGCAGAGCGACCAGCCATCCTGACAGCGCGCGCTTCATGAGTTTCACCGTCATTGGGGGCGAAACGCTGCCGTCGCAGCCAACAGCCGGCTGCTGCTGGTGCTGCCACGACCGACATTCGCAATGTTGTAGCCAAGTCCGGTGACAAACAGTGGCCAGGGATAGAACGCACGGACAACCATGGTGTAGTTGGGCAACGGATCCTGCCAGACGCAATTGGGGACATAGTTTCCGCCGCCGTCGATCGGATCGTTGAGGGTGATCACCGTGCCCGGCGCGTAGCGCCTCACGTCAAGACAGAGGTCAAGGCTGTCGCACGGAAACAGCGCGCCGACGCGGTTGCAGAAATCCTGCTTGAACTGCGCCTGATTCACGTTCTGACTTATGTAGAGAAGCCGCCCGCTGTCCTGGACGCCGGTCTCGAGCACTTGGCCAGCGAAGAACACCATTGCCGATTCGATGATCGCAAACAGCAGCGCAAAGAACACCGGCGCGACCAGGGCGAATTCGACGGCGGCCGAACCGCGGCGGTTGCGGCGAAATCGGCGCATTGCATTTCTGACGGAGGCAGTTGAAAGCATCGAGAACTTCCCCAGGCGGCAGCGAATATCCACCCGCAAGAACTACCTGAAAGTGATTGTTGAAGTGTTCCGCGAAATCGAAGCAGAGTGGCCCGTTCTGTTAACCGGCCGCTAACCATTTTCCGGGCGACCGCGTGCGAACCGGGATCGATTCGCGGACGGGACAAGGAGCGTGGACGGCGATGCGGGACGCGGCCCGAGAGTTTTGCGAAGAAATCGCCTGGAAGGACCGGTCAGTTCGCCGACTTACCTGCCGCGGCGGCGCCGCCACTGGCCTGACTGTTAAGAGCGCCGGCCTGATCGCTCGCAGCCCTGAAGAAGGCTTCACCATCGCCAAGCGTAACCCGCCGCTGGCAAACCGGCATGCAGCTATACGACTCGCGTTCGACGCCGCGATAGATCGTGACAACCTGGTCGGTGGGGCCTTCGACCTGAATGATGCGGTCCATCAGGATCTCGCCGGCACGGTCCATGGCAATGAAATTAGTCGCGCCATAGCCTTTGCCGGTGACGACGACGATCCCGCCGTTCTGCAGGGTTACGTCTGCAATCAGCGGGTTTCCGACAACCAGGGTCGAAATCCGGCCGGGGAGTTTGACAAGCTTGGCCTGATCGACATTGACCACGATGGTGTCAGCCGCGAGCTCGGCGACCGCGGCCACCGGACACAAAAGAATTCCAAGCGCTAACGCCGGGATTCCGAAAGACGCGCGCATGCGAGTGCGCAGGGAGCTGAACGACATACTATACCCCGGGGCGTTGACAGGCCGGCTGGAGCGATACGCAGCGGAACCGGCGCCCGACACGGCAAATCTGACCGCAATTAGTGAACGAAGTGCAAACGGAGCCGAGAAACCCGCCACTGTCAGCCTAATTCCGGAACGGATAGGCCAATTGCCCGCCAATCTCGGCAGGAATCGGCTCGCCATCGACGCCATAATGATCGGGCAGCTGCTTTTCCGGCATCCGGTAGGTCCCGAACAGAATATCCCAGAGCGGAAACGTTCCGGCGAAGTTGGTATTGCCGCCCTCCGCGAGCGACGTGTGATGCCAACGGTGGAACACCGGCGTTGCAAGCACGTATTTGAACGGACCCAGCGTCCAGCTCAGATTGGCGTGAACGAACGCCGAGTGAAACATGTTGAACGGCGCGACCCAGAGCATGACGTTCGGCGAAATACCCGCCAGCAGCAATGTCACGTCGACCAGGATGGTTCCGAGAAACAGGTTCACCGGGTGGAAGCGTGCCGCCGAAATCCAATCCAGATCTTCGGACGAATGATGGATCGCATGATATTTCCAGAAGCCGCCGCGGTGAAACATGCGGTGCAGCCAGTACAGCATGAAGTCCGACAGAACCAGGAACAACACCGCCTGGAGCCATAGCGGCAACTCGGACAGCGGGCCATGCCCGTTGTCGTAAAAGGCAATCAGGTCGTCGGCGTCGTAAATTTTGAAGAATACGCCGGCGCCGAGCACCAGCAGCCCGATCCGCAGCACGCGCCCGAACAGTGGAACGAAAAACCAGTAACAGATGTCGGTGACGAGCTCGCGCTTGCGCCACCAGGGCGTTCCGGGATTGCAGGCCCAGAAATGGGTCAGCACGGAGAACACCAGAGCCAGCGCGATCGTGACGGGCACCACCTTGACGATCGTCTGGCCAAACATCTCGACGACTTCCAGGGGTAGATTGGACATGTCCGCCTCATCTGATCAGGAGCTTCAAGGATTACCCGCCCAAGTTTAAGGAGCCATGAAGCCGAGGCGGCCGGCGTGCGCCGCGCCCACTTTATTAGTAGTATTCCCGCACTATAGAGAGATCGAAGCCAGTATGCATTTTTACGGATTGCTTTAATTCCAAATTTACTCTGCTCAAGAAGAGCCAACTGAACGGATGTTTACGCAGGCGAATTAACTGCGCTGCAATTCTCCGATCTTAGGGTTGGCTATGGTCACGGTGCTGAGAACGCCGGCGAGACCAAACGTTAGTTGATCAGCCACGTGTACATATGGAGTTACTCATGAAGAACCTGATTTCGCGTTTCGTGAAGGACGAGTCCGGCGCCACCGCCATCGAATACGGCCTGATTGCCGCCGGCATTTCGCTCGCGATCATCGCTATCGTCAACGGCCTCGGCACCAACCTGAACAAAAAGTTCACCGACATCAACAGCTCGCTGAAGTAAGCGACTGTTGCAGGCAAGCAGCAAAGGCCTCGGGTCACCCCGAGGCCTTTGTTGTCTGCGCGGATGGTGATGGTGTAAACATGCGTAAGCCCGCTGCCGCCTCTGTCGCGGCGAGAAAAGCGTCCCCGCCGGCCGGCAGCAGTGACGCTGCGCCCGTGGAAGTGGTCTGTATGGCGCTGGTGCTGGCGCTTTTCGTTCTCGTCTTCCGGATCGCAACGGTCTGGTGACCGGCGTTTCCCGATTGTTCACCTCTCGCCGCTAGACTTGGGGGCGATGCTCCGACCTCGCGCTCGCACGGGCTACCTGAACCCATGATCCTCGATATTGCCCGCCTCATGCTGTTTCCTGCCCTGATGGCGTTCGTGGCGGCGAGCGATCTTCTTACCATGACGATTTCGAACCGGGTATCGCTGGCGCTGGCGGCGGGCTTTTTGGCTCTCGCCCTGCTGAGCGGCATGGGACTTTACGACACCCTCGCGCATATCGGCGCCGGCGCCGCCGTTCTGGCGGTGGCGTTTGCCTGCTTTGCGATGGGCTGGATCGGCGGCGGCGATGCCAAGGTGGCGGCAGCCGCAGCACTTTGGTTCGGCTTTGGCCATCTGCTGGATTATCTGCTCTATGCCTCGCTGTTCGGCGGCGTCCTGACTTTGCTGTTGCTGCAGTTCCGGCAGTGGCCGTTGCCCTACCCGTTCGCCGGCCAGGATTGGCTGCTCAAGCTGCACGCCAAGAACAGCGGAATTCCCTACGGCATCGCGCTGGCGATCGGCGCACTGATGATTTATCCGGAGACGGAATGGATCAAGGCGGTCGACCTCGCCCGCTTCGCCATTCACTGACCGGCCTGAGTAAACTCTCGTTAAGACGATTTAGATACGCCTCATTAACCATGCTTTGACGAATAGCTGGTCAACTCCCATCACTGCGACGGACCGAAGCGTCGCGGCGTAATGTGGAAAGTGAAGCGTATGAATACCGCACGCATCGTCGTCCTGACCATCGCTGTCGGTGCCGGCGGCATTGCCGCTTATCTTGCGAGTGGGTCCGACAAGCCTCTGCCGACGCCCGAGCCGGTTGCGCAAATGCAGACGGTGGACGTGCTGGTGGCGAAGGCCGACATCGGCCTTGGCCAGTCGGTCAAGCCTGAGGATATGCAGTGGCAGACCTGGCCGGCGGCGACGGCAAGCAGCAGCTTCATTCGCCGCAGCGACCGGCCTGAAGCCGCCAAGGAGGTCGTCGGCTCGATCGCGCGCGCGCCGTTCATCGCCGGCGAGCCGATCCGCGACCCGAAGCTGATCAAGGCCAATGGGTCAGGCTTCATGGCGGCGATCCTGCCCTCCGGCATGCGCGCCGTTTCGACCGAAATCTCGCCGGAGACCGGCGCCGGCGGCTTCATTCTGCCGAATGACCGGGTCGACGTCATTCTTTCGAAGCGCGAGAAGAATCCAGACCGCTCCGGCAGTGGAGACATCGTCCACTCGGAAATCATCCTGGCAAACGTTCGCGTTCTCGCGATCGATCAGGCCCCGAAGGAAAAAGAAGGTCAGAACGCCGTGGTCGGCAAGACCGTAACGCTCGAGCTGAAGCCGGAGCAAACCGAGACGCTCGCCCGGGCGCGCCAGAGCGGCACGCTGTCGCTTTCGTTGCGCAGCATTGCCGACGTCAATGCGGTCGACACCAAATCCGACGACGCTCCCAGGCGTGGCGACAGCATCAACGTCGTTCGCTACGGCATCGCAATCCCGATGATGACTCAGAAGTGATAAAGAGGACGGCCGATATGAAATGCAGGGGAAATCAGCGATCGACCCGGACCCTCGTGGTCCGCGCGCTGTCGTTCTCGGCCGTCGCGGCGCTGACGCTCAATCCGGCCTTGACGCCGGTGGTGGCGAGCGATTACCGCGCCGTGGCGCCGGTTACTGCTGACGCACCGATGAACGCGCGCTTTCTTGCGCTTGGCATCGGGAAATCCATCGTGATCGATCTGCCGCGCGACATCAAGGATGTGCTGGTCGCCGATCCGAAAATCGCGAACGCTGTCGTTCGCTCGGCGCAGCGTGCCTACATCATCGGCGCGGCGGTCGGCCAGACCAACATCGTGTTCTTCGATTCCGCAGGCCAGCAGATTGCGGCCTACGACATCGCCGTCAAGCGCGACCTCAACGGCGTGCGCGCCGCGCTGAAGCAGACGCTGCCGAACGCCGACATCCAGATCGAGGGCGTCGGCGACGGCGTGATGCTGTCCGGCTCGGCGGCAAGCCCGATCGAAGCGCAACAGGCGGGCGAACTGGCGGCGCGGCTGGTGGGCGGGATCGACAAGGTCGTCAACTCGATCTCGGTCCGGGGCCGCGATCAGGTGATGCTGAAGGTCACGGTGGCCGAGGTCCAGCGCAGCATCATCAAGCAGTTGGGCATCGACCTCTCCGCCACCATGAATTACGGCACGACCGCCGTGACGTTCGACAACAACAATCCCTTCACCGCCCTTGGTCACTCGCTTGCCGGCAATTCGGCGGTAGCCGGCTTTGGTTCGGCGACACGTAACGGCGTCCCTGTGCCCTCGATCCAGGCTACCATACGCGCCATGGAAGGCGCCGGCGTGATACGAACGCTGGCCGAACCAAACCTGACGGCGATTTCCGGAGAGTCGGCGACGTTCATTGCCGGCGGCGAATTTCCGATTCCCGCCGGCTATTCCTGCGACCCGATCACGCGTGCCTGTACCACCCAGATCAGCTTCAAGAAATTCGGTATTTCGCTCAACTTCACCCCCGTCGTGATGACCGAGGGGCGGATCAGCCTGCGGGTGATGACCGAGGTCTCCGAACTGTCCAACGACAACTCCATTACGTTGAATCAGGCCAGCAGCTCGCTGACCATTCCCTCGGTCAAGACCCGGCGGGCCGAAACGACGCTGGAAATTCCGTCGGGCGGCGCGATGGCGATGGCAGGCTTGATTCAGGACCAGACCAAGCAGGCCATCAACGGTTTGCCGGGTCTGACGCAATTGCCGGTGCTTGGGGCGCTGTTCCGCAGCCGTGACTTCGTCAACAGCCAGACCGAACTGATGGTAATCGTAACGCCCTTCATCGTTCGCGCGGTTGCTCAAAAGGACCTGTCGCGCCCCGATGACGGATTCGCGGCCGCGGCTGATCCGCAAGCCGATCTGCTCGGCAACATCAATCGTATCTATGGCGTTCCAGGCCGGGTAGAGCCCGCCCGGAATTATCGCGGCACCTATGGATTTATCACCGACTGAGACGGGACGAGGACGAAAACGATGACAGTGAAAATACCCGTCGACCGCATTCGCGCCTGCCGCACGGCGGGAGCGCTTGTTGGTCTTGCAGTCGCGCTGGGAGCCTGCACGCATACCGAGGAAGCCGTGACGGTCGCGGGCTACCCTAACGATTATCGTCAGCGTCATCCGATCGTCATTCAGGAAGCCGACCGGTCGATTGTCATCTTCGTCGGCCACGCGCGTGGCGGCCTTTCCGCTTCGCAGCGCGCCGACGTGATCGGGCTGGCGCAAGTCTGGCTGCGGGAAGGAACCGGCGCCATCAATGCCGATGTGCCGGTCGACACACCGAACGCGCGGGCCGCCGCGGATTCGTTCCGGGAAATTCAGTCGCTGCTCGCGGCGGCCGGGGTGCCGCCACGCGGGATTATTATCCGCCGCTATCATCCGGAAGACCCGCGCCAGATGGCAGCGATCCGGCTGAACTATCCGAAAATATCCGCGGTTGCCGGGCCCTGCGGCCTGTGGCCGGAGGACATCGGACCCTCGATCAAGAACCCGAGCTACAGCGAAAACAAATCCTATTACAATTTCGGCTGCGCCTATCAGCGCAACATGGCGGCGATGGTCGACAATCCGGCGGACCTCGTGCAGCCGCGGCCTGAAACGCCCACCTATACGACGCAACGCACGACCGCTTTCGAGAAGTATCGCAAGGGTACCCCGACCACGGTCGTCTATTCCGATGCCGACAAGGCCAAACTCAGCGATACAGCCAAATGATCAGCTACGCGCAAAAAAATCCCGAAGACCAGCCGGACGTCACTTCCCCGGCCGCGGACGATCACATCGCCCCGGCGCCACGTGTGTCTGTGCAGGCCTTTTGCGAGACGGTGGAAACCGCCGCGGCCGTGCAATCGGCGGGCGAAGACCGCCGCCTCGGCAAGGCCCATCTGAAGATCCAGATGGGGGGCATGGCAGCCGCCATCGAAGCTTATCGTACCGCGCCTACTCCCAACGTGATCATCCTGGAGACCGAAGGCCGCAGCGATATCCTCACCGGCCTCGATCAGCTCGCGACCGTGTGCGATTCCGGATCCCGCGTCCTCGTGATCGGCCGCGTCAACGATGTCACGCTTTATCGCGAGCTGGTGCGCCGCGGCGTCAGCGACTACGTGATCGCGCCGGTCAACACCATCGACGTGGTGCGTTCGGTCTGCGGCCTGTTCTCGGCGCCGGAGGCCAAGGCGGTTGGCCGGATCATCGCCATCGTCGGGGCCAAAGGCGGCGTCGGCGCGTCCACCATTGCGCACAACGTCGCCTGGGCGATCGCGCGCGATCTCGCACTGGACTCCGTCGTCGCCGATCTCGACCTCGCGTTCGGCACCGCCGGCCTCGACTACAATCAGGATCCCCCGCAGGGGATCGCCGACGCGGTATTCTCGCCCGATCGTGTCGATACGGCGTTTATCGACCGCCTGCTGTCGAAATGTACCGACCACCTCAGCCTGCTGGCGGCGCCGGCGACGCTCGAGCGGATCTACGATTTTGGCGCCGATGCCTTCGACTCGATCTTCGACACGCTCCGCACCACGATGCCGTGCATCGTGCTCGACGTTCCTCATCAATGGTCCGGATGGACCAGGCGTGCCCTGATAGGTGCGGACGATATTCTGATCGTCGCCGCGCCGGATCTCGCCAACCTGCGCAACACCAAGAACATCTTCGACCTGCTGAAGGCATCGCGGCCCAACGACCGGGCGCCGCTATATTGTCTCAATCAGGTCGGCATCCCGAAGCGGCCCGAAATCAACGCAAGCGAATTCGCCAAAGCCATCGAGAGCCCGCCGATCGCGACGATACCATTCGACCCGCAAATGTTCGGTTCGGCGGCCAACAACGGCCAGATGATCGCGGAAATTTCAGCGAATCATCGCACCACCGAGATGTTTCTGCAGATCGCGCAACGGCTGACAGGCCGTGGCGAAACCAAAAAGCCGCGGGGGTCGTTCCTGTCACCCCTCATCGATAAGCTGCGGGCAAAGTAAGCACCCGCATGGAGTACCGTCGTGTTTGGTAAGCGTAGCGGAACAGAAAACGATTCGCGGCCGATGAAATCCGCCGTCGGCGTGCTGGAGCCAGCTTCCGGCGCGCCGGCTGTTGCTTCGCGTGAGGCACCGCCGCCCAGCGTTTCCTCGCCGCCGCTCTCGCCTGCAAAACCCGCGGCGCCTGCGCCCGCCGTCGACGCGCGGCGGTCCGATACCTATTATCAGGTCAAAGCGACCATCTTCGGTGCCTTGATCGAAGCGATCGACCTTGCCCAGCTCGCCAAACTCGACGGCGAGTCGGCGCGGGAAGAAATCCGCGACATCGTCAACGAGATCATCGCGATCAAGAACATCGTGATGTCGATCGCCGAGCAGGAGGAACTGCTCGACGACATCTGTAACGACGTTCTCGGATATGGCCCGCTTGAACCGCTTTTGTCGCGCGACGACATCTCCGACATCATGGTCAATGGCGCCGGAACGGTATTCATCGAAGTCGCCGGCCGCATTCAGCGCACCGGAATCCGTTTCCGCGACAATCAGCAATTGCTGAATATCTGTCAGCGCATCGTCAGCCAGGTCGGCCGGCGGGTCGACGAATCCTCGCCGATCTGCGACGCGCGGCTCGCCGACGGTTCGCGCGTCAACGCCATCGTTCCGCCGCTGGCGATCGACGGCCCCGCATTGACGATCCGCAAATTCAAGAAAGACAAGCTGACCCTGGACCAGTTGGTCAAGTTTGGAGCGATCTCGCCGGACGGCGCGGAGATTCTGCAGATCATCGGCCGCGTCCGTTGCAACGTTCTGATTTCGGGCGGTACCGGCTCCGGCAAGACGACGCTGCTCAACTGCCTCACCCAGTTCATCGAGCACGACGAACGCGTCATTACCTGCGAAGACGCCGCGGAACTTCAACTGCAGCAACCGCACGTGGTGCGCCTGGAAACCCGTCCGCCCAACATCGAGGGCGAGGGCCAGGTCACCATGCGCGAACTGGTCCGAAACTGCCTCCGCATGCGTCCTGAACGCATCATCGTCGGCGAAGTCCGCGGACCGGAAGCATTCGACCTCCTGCAGGCCATGAATACCGGCCACGACGGATCGATGGGAACGCTGCACGCCAACAATCCCCGCGAAGCGCTGTCGCGCTGCGAATCGATGATCACGATGGGTGGCTTCTCGCTTCCGTCGCGGACCATTCGCGAGATGATCTGCGCCTCGATCGACGTGATCATCCAGGCCGCCCGCTTGCGCGACGGCTCCCGGCGCATCACGCACATCACCGAGGTGATGGGCATGGAAGGCGATACCATCATCACCCAGGACCTGTTCCTTTACGACATGGTCGGCGAGGACGCGAACGGAAATATCATCGGTCGACATCGCTCGACCGGCATCGGACGGCCGCGCTTCTGGGATCGCGCACGATATTACGGCGAAGAGAAGCGGCTTGCCGCGGCACTCGATGCCGCTGAAGTCATTACCGACGTATAAGCGGGACCATCAACATGCAAGCGCTCGCACTGGCCTTTCTCGCCACCACCACCGTCGGCGGTCTGGCATGGGTATTTCTCTATCCTGCACTTTCGGGAGAGCGAAAGGCCGAGCATCGCCGGGCGGCGGTCGCGAAGTCGGAGCCGGCCGCTCGTCAGGCCGATAAGACCCAGCGCTCGCGCCGCGAACAGGTCGAAGGATCGCTGAAGGACCTCGAGGCGCGCCGCCAGAAGGAAAAGAAGATCCCGCTCAGCAGCCGCCTGACCCAGGCCGGCCTGACCTGGACCGTCAAGAAGTTCATGATGATTTCCGGCGTTCTCGCCGCCGTCAGTTTTGCGATCGCGATGCTGGCCGGGGGCGGATTGCTCGCGGCCGTCGGCCTGGCATTCGCTGCGGGTTTCGGTCTGCCGCGCTGGAGCTTGAGCTATCTCAAGACGCGCCGGGAAAAGGCGTTCCTCAAGGCGCTCCCGGACGCCGTTGACGTGATCGTTCGCGGCATCAAGGCGGGTCTGCCGCTGTTTGAATCCATCAAGGTCGTCGCATCCGACGCGCCGGAGCCGCTCAAGGGCGAATTCCTCGCCATCATCGAAACCCAGGCGATCGGCATGCCGCTTGGCGACGCATGTGCCCGCCTGTTCGAACGGATGCCGGTGCCGGAGGCGAACTTCTTCGGCATCGTAATCGCGATCCAGCAGAAGTCCGGCGGTAACCTGTCGGAGGCTTTGGGCAACCTGTCCAAGGTGCTGCGCGACCGCAAGAAAATGGCGGAGAAGATTCAGGCCATGTCGATGGAAGCCAAGGCCTCCGCGGGCATCATCGGCTCATTGCCGCCGATCGTCATGCTGCTGGTCTACCTGTCGACCCCCGAATACATCTCGCTGCTGTGGACCCATCCGACCGGTCAATTGATGCTGGTTGGCTGCGTGGTCTGGATGTCCATCGGCATATTCGTCATGAAAAAAATGATCAACTTCGACTTCTGATGGTGCAGCATGATTAGTTTTCTGGTCGACAAGCTTCACGATGCGCGCTTCATGACCATGCTGCTGGCGGCAATCGCCGCCAGCGCGACCGCGTATACGCTGATCATGCCGCTGTTTGCAGGCGAAGGACTGGCGAAACGCATGAAGGCGGTCGCGAGCGAACGCGAGCGGATCCGGCAACGGGAGCGCGATCGTCTTTCCAAGTCCGAAAAGGTATCGCTGCGGCAGTCGCCGAGGCAACTCGTCTCCAAGGTGGTGGAAGACTTCAACCTCGGAAAGTGGCTGGCGCAGGAGGCCGCACGCCAGAAGCTCACCATGGCCGGCTATCGCGGGCAAGCGCCCTACGTCACATTCCTGTTCTTCCGGCTGGTCACGCCTGTGGTGTTTTTCATTGGGTCGATACTGTATGTTTTCGTGATCTCGCACATGCAGAAGTCGATGCCGGTGAAGATCGGCATGTGCATCGGCGCGGCCTATCTCGGGCTGCAGGCGCCGATGATGTTCCTGAAAAACGCCATCTCAAAGCGCCAGCTCTCGATCAAGCGCGCATTTCCCGACGCGCTCGACCTGCTGCTGATCTGCATCGAATCCGGCATGTCGATCGAAGTGGCCTTCCGCAAGGTCAGCACGGAGATCGTGACGCAGTCGGTTGCGCTCTCCGAGGAATTCACGCTGACCACGGCCGAGCTCTCCTATCTCCAGGATCGCAAGGTGGCCTACGAAAATCTGGCGAAGCGCACCGGCCTCGAGGGCGTGAAGTCGGTCTGTCTGGCCTTGCAGCAGTCCGAACGTTACGGCACACCGCTCGGCCAGAGCCTGCGCGTCATGGCGCAGGAGAATCGCGACATGCGCATGAACGAAGCCGAGAAGAAGGCGGCCGCGCTGCCGCCGAAACTGACCGTGCCGATGATCCTGTTCTTCCTGCCGGTGTTGTTCGTCGTCATCCTGGGCCCGACCTACATCAAGGTCGCGGCAATGCAATGATCCTGACCGGCGCGGCAGACGGCCGAGTTGCGCCGAAAGCGGCGGTTGGTCGCAAGCAAGGCTGGCGTGCCGGACACCGGAAAGAATGGGGACAGTTTTCCCGCTTGAATGAGGGCTTCGATCTCTCAAGCATACCGGCGGGACAACAATATTATCGGCGAATGCGTTCGACGCCTGAAGATTGGACCAAGCCCGAGATGTGACTTGCGTACAACAGGCATGGAGAAAGATTACGATGGACCGAGGGGAGATGGAGAGTCTTCGGAACTTGGGGTAGTTTTCAAGCCGCACGAGGATATGAGGCTGGGGCAAAAACCTAAAGCGGCATCCCAGGAAAAACCCGGCGGATTAAATTCAGTTTCGGTCTTGGTTAGTCGGCCGGTACGTCAGGCGCTTGTCCTCGATACCCGAAATAACCTTCGCCGACCGTTCCCTGTCAGTAACACAACGGCAGGAATGATTATTTGTGCCGAAATTCGAATTCGTTCGTTGATCCCGACGATATCCTGGATGTTAGCGGCCAGTCGGGCCGGCTGAGAGGGCGGCCACCGGCACCGTGCCGGCACCTACGCGCGGATTGTCCTTGCGGCTCAGCATCTGCTTCAGGTAGGCGACATTCGCCGCCGCCTCGTCGGCCGGCAGATCGGCCTTCACGATGGTTTCAGCTTCGGCAAAGCGGCCCTGCAGGCCAACCACCAGGCCCAGATTCTGCCGCACCCGCGCGTCGGCTCGGGTGTTCGCGAAGGCCCGGCGAAGTATTTCCTCCGCCTTCGGCAGATCCCTGGAAAGCACGTAGGAAAGACCGAGATTGGACAGGACCGAGGGCTCCTCGGGCGCGATCTTCAGGGCGCTGGCGTAATAGCCGCGCGCTTCGTCGTGCCGGCCCAGTTGGTCGAGCGCGGTTCCTTGCACCGAAAGGATTCGCCAATCGGGATTATCGGGCGAATGGGCGCGGGTGAGAACATCGAACGCCTGTTGGAAATTGCCGTTGTCGGCAAGCGCCCGGCCATAAGCGGCGAGCAGTGGCTTGTTGCCGGGATGAGCGATGGTGGCCTGTTCGAGCACGGCGACGGCCTGGGTGCGCTGCCCCGTGGCGCGCAGCGCCTGGCCATACTTGAGGGCCGCGTCGGCGTCCTTGGGATTGGCGCGATAGCGTTCGCCGTAGGCCTCTGCCGAGCGCCGCGGGTCGGGGTCGGGGCTGGCGTCGGACTTTGACGATATCGATCCGGTGATGTCGGACATGGTCTGGCAGCCGCCAAGGCCAACGGCCAAAATCGCCGCCATGGCGGTGGATACAAGAAGCCGGGCGACACTGCACTGCTGGCGCATGGAGCTTTAACTCACGATATCAAGCGGATGGTTGCGGCCGAATGCCCTCAGCAATAGGCTGTTAACCCTAATACTGGGTTAAAATTGCCGCCTGCGCGCAAGGCGAGCGACCGCACGAGGGCGCCATCCGGTTGTGCCGGAATGTTGAATCCGGATCCGTGTCGTTCGCGACCAAAGCTTCCGAATGAAAGTTGCAGCTGCCGAGTTCAATACTCGATGGCGAGACGCTTCCTGATTTCATCGATCCGTTTGTCGAGTGCGTCGAAGCGTGCGTGAAGGCTTCTGTCGTGAAGGTAGAAGATATATCCCACGACCAGAAACCCGAAAATCCAGTGGTGAGTTTCCACGTAGGCCAGCACCTGCTCTATCGTGTGACCGACGGTAACAACAATTTCCCACAAGACGTCCATCGCGTTCCCCACTTTCGAGAAATTGACATTCTAATTTTGCTAATTTTGGAAGACTGTAGCCGATGGGCGGGGTGTTGGCCCAGCATCCGATCGGTTGCGATGCTGGCGAAAATCAGGCGTGAAATCATGATGCCGGCTCCGAAGCAAATCGCTCCTTAACTTCTTGGATGTGTGATAGTCGAACAGGCGGAACAGGACGCCCTCAATGCTACAAAATCTCTCCGGCCGGATCGCGATTGCAGCGTTCCTGCTCGCAGCCACGGCCA
>Ga0193729_1000738_pt1 | contig 16967 bp, 13 predicted proteins | sample U1c2metaG_FD_143036 | JGI IMG/M metagenome (GOLD analysis project Ga0193729, IMG submission 143036) | Soil microbial communities from a riparian zone of the East river system, Colorado, United States - U1c2 | ecosystem: Environmental > Terrestrial > Soil > Riparian zone | place: USA: East River...
GTGTAGCCCAGCATCCGCTCGGCGCCGACGTTGAAGATCTGGATGACACCCTTGGCATCGGTGGCGATGCTCGAGAAATTGGCGCTATTGAAAATAGCCCTCTGCAGCGCTCCCGCCTTGAGCAGTGCTTCTTCCGCGCGCTTGCGCGCGGTGTTATCCGTACCGATCAAAAGATAACCGATGATCGCGCCGTCCGCGTCGCGCAGCGCCGTAACCGAGACGACTGCGGGGAAGCGGCTGCCATCCTTGCGGATGTACGTCAGCTCGTAAATATCCTCGATGCCTCGAGATGCCTTGAAGACCAGCGCGTCGAACCCTGGCGCGATCTGGGTTTCAAGTTCGGCACTCAAGGCCACCGCTCGCGCGATGACTTCCTGTGGATCGGAAATATCGGCCGGCGTGACCTTGTTCATGACCTCTTCAGCGCTGTAGCCCAGCATCCGCTCGGCGCCGACGTTGAATATCTGGATGACACCCTTGGCATCGGTGGCGATGCTCGAGAAATTGGCGCTATTGAAAATAGCCCTCTGCAGCGCTCCCGCCTTGAGCAGTTCCTCTTCGGCCCGCCTGCGGTCGGTGATATCGAAGTTGACGCCCGTGAGCCGGACAACGCTGCCCTCTGAGCCGCGCAACGCGCGCGCCGCGGCCTTCACGTAGCGAATCTCCCCGTCCGGTCGCACTATCCGGTATTCACAATCGTACTCGGTCTCGCCGCGCAACGCTGCCGCGATCTCGCCCTCGCATCGCTCCCGGTCTTCCGGGTGCAAGCGATCCGCCCAAGAACCGTAGAGCTCCGCACTACTCTTGCGCGGGATGCCGTAGATTCGATACATCCCGTTATCCCAAATGAAATTATTGTTCGCAGCGTCGCATTCCCAGGTGCCGATGCCGGCCGATTCGGTGGCGACTGCGATGCGTTCGTTGGAGTGGCTCAACTGCGCCTCGACCAGCTTGCGCACCGTGTTGTCGGTACCGATCAGCAAGTAGCCGATGATGGCGCCCTGCGCGTCGCGCAGCGCTGTAACCGACACCACGGCCGGAAATCGACTACCGTCCTTGCGGATATAGGTCAGTTCGTAGATATCCTCGATGCCGCGAGAAGCCTTGAAGACCAATGCCTCGAAACCCGGCGCAATCGGAGTTTCGTGTTCGTCACTCAATGCTTTGGCGCGCGCGATGATTTCTTCTGGATCGGAAATATCGGCTGGGGTAATTTTGTTCAGTACCTCTGCCGCCGCGTAGCCGAGCATGCGTTGGGCGCCGACATTGAAGATTTGAATGACGCCCTTCGCGTCGGTGGCGATTTTCGAGAAATTGGTGCTGTTGAAGATCGCCCGCTGCAACGCCTCGGCGCCGAGAAACGTCTCGCTGTCGGGCACTTCCTGGGCGCCCTCCGGAATGGTAACGGTCGTGAGGATAGGCGGAGTACCGGACTTCATTTCGGAGCACCGAGGTCGGCAACATCGAGCATTCTGGCCTGGTGGCCGCCGGCGGATCTGCCGCTCTTCAAGGCTTGTTCACAAGCCGCGATCAAATCGCTCGGAACGGCAGTGCTCAAGCTGCCTGAGCGCGAGGCGTCGCGGCAGCCGCCGCCGACGCATAGTGTGAACGGGCTGAATGGTGCGGCGCGCGATGTCTGCATTTCATCAACCACATCGATTGCGCGCTGTGCGACGATTCTCGCACCCGCCGCATCGGTCTCCGGCAGCAACAAAGCGAATTTTCCGCCTGCAAATCGACCCAATACGTCGATCGGTCGATGTGCCGCTGCACGCAGCGCGTCGGCAACCGATTTCAGGCAGGCATTGCCCTTCTCTTCGCCTAATCGGGCGTTGTAGGCCGTGAATCCTTCGATATCCGCCAGCAGCAATGCCAGTGGTGCCAGAGAGCGCTGGGCTCGCAGCCATTCTTGAGTCAAAGCCTTCTCCAGAGCATGGCGCGTCAGCGTGCCGGTGAGAAAATCCATGTTGACGGCGCTGCGCATCGAATCGGATAGCATCTTGAAACGCTGGTAGGTGCGCACTCGTGCCAACACCAGAGGTGCATGCGGCGGCTTGTTGATGAAGTCCGCGGCACCCAACGCAAGCCCTTTGGCTTCCAGCTGCGCACTTTCATGGCTTGTGATGAAGATGATCGGCACCTGCGCCAACGCCGGATCGCTCTTGAATGCCTTGCATACCTCAAAGCCGCTCAGTTCGGGCATGTCCACATCCAGCAGCACCAAGTCGGGTGGTGATTCATGCGCGAGCTTGAGCGCCGCGCGACCGGAGGTTGCAAATCGAAGGGGGGTAAAGTCGCTGAGCATGCGGCTCAAGATACGAACCACCATGGAGTCATCGTCGACTAGAAGAATGCTGAAATTCTCTTGAGCTTGCATAAGGTGTCCGAAACTAGCCTGCCGAAGCCTTGGCCTGTGGTCGCCAGTTATCTCCCGGCGACAGAGCCGATTCGATTTGATCGGCCAGAGTCGTGGCATCGAAAGGCTTCTGCAGGAACGCGACGGCGCCAAGCTTCATCGCGCGCTCGCGCAGCTCGGCTTTCTCACTTGCGGTGATGAAAATGATCGGCGTCGTCGCGGATACAATGAGATTCTGGAGACGCTCGGCCACTAAGAATCCATCCCCGGCCGGCAATGACACATCTAGGACTACGACATCCGGATTGTTTTTGCGTACGGCGGATATGGCATTTGCGGCGTCTTTTGCAGTACACACGGTGTACCCCATGCCCTTCAAACGCACGCCTATGGTGAGCAAGAAAGTGTTGTCGTCGTCAACCAGTAACACGGTCTTCATTGCCAGGGAACCTGAAGGTGCCGCGACTGAGCCGCGCGCGCACCTTGATCTTGCGGTGCTCCGAACATCACTACACGCTGAGCATCCGCAACCTGGGCGTGGGGTCTACCCTGTCAGGGTGACACGAATAATTGATGCGCGAGGGACCTCCGTCTCGTTATGAGATGAAAGGCTGAAAGCCGCGCGTGAGAATCAGGGACCCCGCTCCGACGACCACCGGCACCCGCGCAGCCGGCCTAGGCGCGCCACTCAGATTCGGCGGATTCGCCTCTCGTCAATAGCAGGGCGGTCGTCTGTCGTCGGACGTCCTACACCCCGCAAGCGTCAATGTCTTGGTAATTGGTCGAAACACCTATGAATAAGTGATGACCGCGGCGGTTGAAGCCATGTGCGGTTCTCCGGCAGAAATTGTGGTCCGCCTGGAAGCGACTGCAGCAACCCATGCGTATGTTGATGGCGGAATTACCGTGCAACGAGTTCTAGGGTAAATCTCGTAGGCCCGCGTTCAGCCGGATTGACTGGAAGCGGCCCAAATATTGAGTTCGCCGTCGCGCGCCAGTGCATCAATCCTGTCGAGTTCCTCCTGGTGAAACGCGGCGTTTCGCAGCGCACCCAGGCACTCCTCGATCTGCGGCCAGCTGCTGGCGCCCACGAGCGCGCTGGTGATGGCCGGTTTTCTCAACACCCACGCGATCGCCATCTGCGCAAGGCTCTGTCCTCGCTCTTGCGCAATTCGATTGAGCGCGCGCACATTGGCAAGGTTCTTTTCGCTGAGCATTGACTTCTGGAACGACTCATTGCGAATCGCGCGCGAGGAGTCTGGGATTCCATTCAGGTATTTTGTGGTCAACATGCCCTGTGCCAATGGCGAGAACGCGATGCAGCCGATGCCCTCCTGCTCGAGTACGTCCAGCAATCCCTGTTCCACCCAGCGGTTGAGCAAGGAGTAGGACGGCTGATGAATCACAAAGGGAACCTTCAACTCGCGCAGAATCGCGGCCGCCTCGCGCGTCTTCTCCGGCCCATAGGACGAAATGCCGACGTACAGGGCTTTGCCGCTGCGTACCGCCGTATCCAGGGCGCCCATCGTTTCTTCAAGCGGTGTGTCGGGGTCGAAGCGATGTGAATAGAAAATGTCGACGTAGTCAAGCTGCATGCGCTTGAGACTTTGGTCGAGACTGGCCAGCAGGTACTTGCGTGATCCCCACTCCCCATAGGGCCCCGGCCACATGAAATAGCCCGCCTTTGTTGAGACGACCAGTTCATCGCGGTACGCGGCAAGGTCGGTTGCCAGAATACGGCCGAAATTTTCCTCGGCAGCACCCGGCGGCGGACCGTAATTATTGGCGAGATCGAAATGCGTGATGCCGTGATCAAATGACTTGAGAACCATGTCGCGGGCGTTCTCCAACGGCTTGGTATCCCCGAAGTTCTGCCAAAGCCCGAGCGAAATGCGCGGCAATTGCAGCCCACTGCGGCCGCAGCGAGCATAGGGAAGCGATTGGTATCGGCCATCGGCGGCGGCATACATGGTCAAACTCCTCAGTTAGGAAGGAATACGTACCGGCAGATCGCTGAACCCGCGCACAAATGAGGATCGGATGCGCGTCGGCTTTCCCACCACTTCGATCACCTTGAAGCGGCGCAGTATTTCCTCCCAGAGAATTTTCAACTGAAGCTCGGCAAGCCGGTTGCCGACGCATCGATGGATGCCAAAACCAAAGGACAGATGCTGGCGCGGCCGCTCACGATCGACAATGAACCGGTTGGGCTCGGGAATCGCCGATTCGTCGCGGTTGCCCGACAGGTACCACATCGCCAGCTTGTCGCCCTTGCGGATCTGCTTGCCGCCCAATTCCGTATCGACGAGCGCGCTTCGCCGCATGTAGGCCAGCGGCGTTTGCCAGCGGATAATTTCCGGCACGAGGCTCTCGACCAGCGCCGGATTGGCGCGCAGCTTGGACATTTCCTGCGGATTCTCGTGTAAAGCCAATAGGCCGCCGGTCATTGAATTGCGCGTCGTGTCGTTGCCGCCGACGATCAGCAAGGCCAGATTCCCCATGTACTCGGCGGGCCCCATGTTCCGGGTCGCCGGTCCGTGGGCCAGCATCGATATCAGGTCCGTGCGCGGCGGCGCGTTGATGCGCTCGTTCCAAAGCCGGGTGAAGTACTCCAGCATCTTGCGCAACTCGGCCATGCGTACCTCAGGCTCGGGCGCGTCCGGATTGGTCAACTTGTTGGAGGTCGCCATATCGGACCAATGCGTGAGCAGACGGCGGTCCTGCAGTGGGAAGTCAAAGAGCGTGGCCAGCATGCAGGTGGTGAGTTCGATCGAGACTTTGTCCACCCAGTTGAAAGTTTCATCGCGGGGCAGACCGTCCAGTACCTTGACGGTGCGCTCGCGTATCAGACCGTGCCAATTGTTGAGGTTCGACGGCGCCACAATCGGGCCCACCGCCTTGCGCTGCTCGTCATGTTTGGGAGGATCCATGGCTATGAACATCTGCAACTTCTGTTCATCGCCTGGCGGAAAGTCCATCAAGGTGATGCCGTCTTGCGACGAATAGACGCCATGGCTCGTATCAACCTGCATGATGTCCCGGTAGCGGGTCACCGACCAGTAGGTGTCGATGCCCGGTATCGGACTGTGCGAGCGATGCACAGGGTCCTCACGACGCAGGCGCTCGAAGACATAACCCACGGTGTCGTCGACGAAGCCTTGCGGATCCGCGGGATTCAGTTCCTCGAGCGGGAGGGCAGCCGCGCGCGCACGTGCCGCCGCGCCTATCGCGGCCGACTCAACTGATGCAATAGTTGTCACGAAGGATCTCCTAGGCAATCGGCCCCGTTCAATGTTGAGCCTCAGGCAGGCCGACAACAAGACCGTTCAGGGCGTCCGTCAGCGTGATTTGACATGCGAGGCGCGAGTTGTCCCGCGGCTCAGAGACAATATTGAGCATGTCTTCTTCGGTTGCGCTGGGTGTTCCTACCCGCTCGAACCAATCCGGATCAACGTAAACGTGACAGGTCGCACAGGCGCAGTTGCCGCCACAGTCTCCGTCGATGCCTGGCACACGGTTGTCGGTAGCCGCGCGCATCAGCGTCGTGCCTACGGGAACCTCGACCGAATGCGCGCCTCCGGTGAAGGCAATGAACGTGACCTTTGGCATGAAGGAAACCTTAGCTACTGTCCAAGGCGAAGTATCGCATTTGCCAGTCCACCCTTGAGGGCAAACGCGGCTACCAGCCCCGCGGCGAGGGCAATCGTACCGGCTCCGATGTGAAATACGTAGGCCAATAGGGTCATTATTGCCATCCCTGCCTTCAAAACACGGTTAGGGCATTAAAATTTCAAATCGACCTACCCGAATTCTTCTTGCAGTGCATTAACTTATATGCTTGTTACATTCGGATAAAAACGACATCCTCATTAGGGGAGACCGGGGTGGCTTATGGAGAAAAACCTGAACTCAGACGCTGAATTTCAAGCGGATGTCACCGCCCGTTTCGGCATTCTTCCGAATTTCTTCCGCTCAGCTCGTGCGGCGCCGGAACTCCTCGAAGAGCTCTGGGGTTTTGCGAAGGCCGGTTATCTCGATAACCCAATGCCCTCGGTCTTCAAGGAGCGCCTGTTTGTCTGGCTGTCTCGATTCTGCCCGATGCGCTACTGCATCGTGCGGCACGTCGGCTTCCTATTGGGCGAAAGACATGGACGGGCGGCCGGGGATGCGAACGCCCAGCCGCAAACTGCGGCCGAGGTGATCACGCTGCTTCGCCGTCCGTCTCCTTGGATGCGGGATATGACACTGGTCTATGCAAGCCTGGAGGCAGCGCCTCGCCTCAATGGGCGGTGGCCCGCGGCCGGCAGCCAGTTAGAAGACGAAATTTTCGCGTGTGCGGCGGTCATGTTTATTGAGCCGGCGCGAAGCGATGGCGCCAGGCGGGCGCTGATTCGCACGCTGGGGCAACGCGACTATGAATTCTTCAGTGGGTGTCTTGCCTTCATTCGGACGGCACACTACTGGACGATGCTGCATCCCGAGATCGAATCGGAAGAGGACATGCTGGTGCTCATGCGCAGCCACGAGGAGCTTGCGCAATTGCTGATGGATGATTCGGAAGCGGATCGTTCGGAAATGAGCAAGCGGACGTTTGCGGAGCTCGCGTCTCTGCGAGAACTGAACGAGCGCCAAGAATTACACAAGGCGAAACAGGCACTCGAGGAAAAGGATCGCCAGAAGGACCAATTCATTGCGGTGCTCGCCCACGAATTGAGAAATCCGCTGAGTGCCATACGCACTTCTGCGTACTCGCTGCGTCGTCTGAACCTCGAGGATGAGCGCGCAGGGCCCCTCGTTGAGCGAGTCGACCGTCAAACCACGGCGATCGCCCGTATGCTCGAGGACCTGTTGGATGCCTCGCGCATAGCCTTTGGAAAAGTCTCCGTCCAGCTCGAGCCATTTGATTTGAGGGCATTCTTAAAAGATGTGATCGATGAGCAAGAGCCGCATGCCCGACAAGCCGGCCTACAATTGACTGCAAAGATCACGCAAGATGGCTGTTGCGTCAATGCCGATCGAATGCGGCTGCGACAGATCGTCGACAATCTACTGTCCAATGCAATCAAGTTCACTCCCGCCGGCGGCTGCGTGGAGGTGACTCTCGTCATTGAGAATGACAAAGCAGTTGTCACCGTTCGCGATAGCGGCATTGGTTTCGAGAGCGCATTTTCCGAAAAACTCTTCGAACCGTTCGTCCAACAGGAGCAAGGACGCGATCGATCTGCCGGCGGCTTGGGCCTGGGACTGGCGATTGCCGCGCGCCTTGCAACTCTTCAAAACGGTTCGCTGACAGCTTCGAGCCCCGGAATCGGTTGCGGGGCGCTGTTCACATTGACGATTCCCGTTGCGGCTCGACTTGCCAATAGCCCGATCGATGGCGGTCCGGTCGAACAACTCAGTCCTAAGTCGGTCCTTCTGGTGGAAGACAACATGGACCTAGCCGAAGGACTCGCCGAATTGCTTAGAATGCAGGGTGTTCATGTACGCGTCGCCTACGATGGTACGTCGGCAGTCAAGAGCGCGCTGGAGGCCGTCCCCGATATTATTTTATGCGATTTGGGATTGCCCGGTGGAATGGACGGATTTGCGGTTGCGCGCGCCTGCCGCGCCGAGGCATCGCTTCGAAACGTCCGCTTGGTGGCGGCCTCAGGCTACAGTGCCGCGGAAGATCACGCGAACGCCACAGCCGCCGGATTTGATTCCCTACTGACTAAGCCGCTGACCGAAGAATCGTTGCGCAAGTTGGTTCGCTGACGGCTAATTAGCCCTCGTTGGGACGACGAAGCATCGCATCGGCCGGCGCAGATGAATCCAGACGGTGTCGCCAACCGGTCACCGCTGCACCCGCTACACCGAGTGCCGCGAACAGCCCCGCCACTTGCACGTTGTAGTAAACGATGGCCATCAGAGAAACGACGGCAATGGTCAGCGCAGTCAGCGGGAATAGCGGATAAAACGCCACCCGAAACGGGCGCTCGAGTTGCGGCTCGGTGCGCCGCAGTCGCATGAGGCTCAACAGGCTGACGATGTACATCACGATCGCGCCGAGCGCCGACATTGTGACGATACTGGCGGTCAGCGGCTGGCCGGCAATGCTGACGAACATATCGGAGTAGATTGCCGCGATCCCCACCACGCCGCCCGCCAGGATGGCTCTGTGCGGCGTCCGCCAGCGTGGGTGGACCGCGGCGAGCATCTTCGGCAGGAAGCCTGCTCGGGCCAATGCGAATATCTGCCGGGAGTAGCCCATGATGATGCCGTGGAATGAAGCGATCAGCCCTAGAAGACCGATGCCTACGAGAAGTCGCAGCCACCCGCTGCTCGAGCCGACCACCACTTTCATCGCCTGAGGCAATGGATCATTGATGTTGGCGAGCCCTTTCCAGTCTCCGACCGCACCGGCAAAAATCATGGTGCCGAACGCCAGCACGACCAAAGTCAGTATGCCGCCTATGTAGGCGCGCGGTATGGTGCGCTTCGGATCCTTGGCTTCTTCGGCCGCCATGGCGGCGCCCTCGATGGCGAGGAAGAACCAGATCGCAAAGGGAATCGCTGCAAAAATTCCGCCAATGGTGGCGACAGAAAATCGATCGGCTCCTCCCCAGCCATTGTGAGTGAAATTCGACCAGGCGAAGCCGCCTGACACCACGCCCATGAACACCAATAATTCGCCGATGGCGAGCACCGTCACCACCAGCTCGAATGTCGCGGCTATGGTTACGCCGGCTATGTTCAGCGCCATAAAAACCACGTACGCGCCAACCGCCGCGGTGCGCGCGTCCAACGCCGGAAATTGCACATTGAGGTAGGCGCCGATGGCCAGTGCGATCGCCGGCGGAGCGAACACGAATTCGATGAGCGTCGAGAAACCGGCTATATAACCGCCCACCGGGCCGAACGCGCGATAGCTATAGGCGAACGGACCGCCCGCGTGAGGGATGGCGGTGGTGAGCTCCGTGAAGCTGAAAATAAAAGTCGTGTACATCACGGCGATGAACACGGTTGTCACCAGGAAGCCGAGCGTTCCAGCCTGTGCCCAGCCGTAGCTCCAACCGAAGTATTCGCCCGAAATGACCAGCCCAACGGCGATGCCCCACAAATGCAGGCCGCTCAAGGTTCTCTTGAGACTCGGGGCGCCCTCAGTCACGTTGCCTGCTTCGAGGCAATACTTGCGCGCTCAGCCAGTTGCGGATCTCCAAAAGACGCAGCGCGTCGCTCTGTACTGAGGGACCGAGGCCATGTTTCCAGAGCAAGGCAGTATCCAACGGGTTTTTTTGCAGGGCGCGGAGCTCGGCGGCGAAGTCGTCAAGCGCCGGACGGTCGCGGAACATGCCCTCAGTGACGAGCGTGTCGCCGTAACGCTCAGCGGTGGCGGCTAAATCCAGGTAGTCGTATTCCGGATGGTACTGCACGCCCCAGAAAGTACTGCGCCCAAAGGTGAACGCCGCCGCCTGCACCCCGAAATCGTTGCGGGCCAGGATCTCAGCACCACGAGGCAGCATGGCAATGCTGTCGCGGTGGACCGCCGGCGCCTCGAACACGGCCGGCTTGCCGGCAAACAATGGATGTTCGCGCCCGGCGTCGGTGAGCAGAATGCGCCGGGAAAACCCAAACTCGCGGCCCTTCGGATTGGCATGCACTTCCCCGCCGGCGGCGGTAACCGCAACCTGCAGCCCCCAGCAACTTCCAAAGAAAGGTATCCCGGCGGCAAACACTGCCTTGGCGAGATCGATCTGATGCGTCACCGGCGGACCGCCATTGTAGATATTCAAGGCCGATCCGGTCATGGTGACCCCATCGTAATCATCGAGGCCCACGCCGGTCGGAAGCTCGGCAGCCCCGTCCGCTGCGAGCACGATGTCGATCTGCAGCGATGCCTCAATGCGATGCAGTACTTGCCGGTAGCCGACACCGGAATCGTATCCAAGGACCGCTGCCTGGCGCGCGCGCACCTGTGAGACGTTGCCGTCGATGACCAGGATGCGCGCGGCGGTCATCTGGCGCTCACCACCGCTTCGATCCGCCCATCCACTGCGGCGCGGAATATGTGTTCCAGTTGCGTCGCGTTGACCGGTACTGGATTGCCGCTCGCCGAGGGATCGAGCGATGCCTCGCTGCCGATCACCGCGGCATTGCCGGTGCCGACGCCTATTTCAGCGAGCGAATGCGGCACACCGAGTTCGCGGCGCATTTGCAGCACCCACGCAAAGAAACCGTCGAAGCCGCGTTCCGGTAGATTCAAGACACGAGAGATGATCTCCGCTTTCTCGGCGATGGCATGGCGGTTAAAAGTCATGACGTACGGAAGAATGATGGCATTGGTCAGGCCGTGATGTGTGTTGAACCACGAGCCGACGGGGTGCGCAATGGCATGCACGCCGCCCAAACCCTTCTGAAATGCTGTCGCGCCCATGGACGCAGCGGCCAGCATTTGCGCACGCGCCTCGATGTCCTTGCCGTCGGCGCAGGCGCGCGGCAGATAACGGTGAATGAGCCGCATGCCCTCGAGGGCAACGCCATCCGCCAGGGGATGAAAGCCGGGCGCGCAAAATGCTTCGAAGCAATGGACGAAGGCGTCGATGCCGGTGGCTGCGGTCACGGCGCGCGGCAATCCAACGGTCAGCTCAGCATCCAAAATGACGATGCGCGGCATCATCTGCGGATGGAAGATGATCTTCTTTTGATGGGTTTCCTCGTTGAGGATGACGCTCGCCCTGCCCACTTCAGAGCCCGTGCCCGCGGTCGTGGGCACGGCGACCACAGGCGCTATGCCGGTGGGATCCGCCCGTGTCCACCAATCGCCGACGTCTTCGAAATCCCACAGCGGACGGGCTTGCCCCGACATGAACGCTACGGCCTTGCCGGCGTCGAGCGCCGATCCGCCGCCAAAGGCCACGACGCCGTCGTGGCCGCCGGCGCGATAAGCGCGAAGTCCCGCTTCGACGTGACTGCTCGCCGGATTACCCCTGACGCCGCCGAAAAGCACTGCGTCCTTCAAAGCAGCGACGGCGCGCTCGATCATCGGGCTCTTGACCAAGCCTTCATCAGTCACGATCAGCGGCCGTTTGATGCCGGCTCGGAAACAAGCTTCCGCTAGCTCGGCGATACGGCCGGGACCAGCCCAAATGGTCGTCGGATAATTCCAATTGCCGCGCAGCGTGCTGCTCATGTCGTAATCCTGAAGTGATAGGACTTCGGCCGCGTCAACTGCTCGAAGCCGACGCGCGACAAGGTGCAGCCCCGGCCCGAATTTTTTACGCCGGTCCAGGCAAGCGCCGGATCGAGATAGTCGCATCGATTGAGGAAAACCGTGCCTGTTTCAAGCGAGTCGCCAAGAGCTTCGGCGCGCGACGCGTCCGCCGAGAAAATCGCGGCAGTCAATCCGAACTGGCTGTCGTTCATCAGGTGCACCGCCTCCTCGTCCGAGCCCACACTCATGATACCGACCGCCGGCCCGAAGGTCTCTTCGCGCATGATCGCCATCGAATGATTGACGTCGATGAGCACTTGCGGCGCCAGATAAGGTGTTCCGATGGAACTCGGCGCAAACAATTTCTCGTCGATTAACTGCCGGGCACCTTGCGCCACGGCCGCCTGCACCTGCGATCGGACAGCATCCGCGGCGGCGGCGCGCACCACCGGTCCGATCGTCGTCTCCGGATCGAGCGGCGATCCCAAGCGATACTTCCGGGTGAGATCGACGGCGCCGTCGACGAAATCTTGATAACGCGATGCAGCCACGTAGATGCGCTTGATGCCGCAGCAGGACTGGCCGGAATTGAAGAATGCGCCATCGGTCAAAGTTTCAATCGCATGCGCGAGATTGGCATCCTCGCGAACATAGGCAGGGTCCTTGCCGCCCAACTCGAGACCCGCCGTCGCAAAACCCGCCGCAGTGGCCGCCACCACCGCTCGTCCGCCCGACACGGAGCCCGTAAAACAGACGCTGGCCACCCGGGGATCACCCATGAGCCGTGCGGTATCGGCGTGGGACAAATGCAGATATTGGAACACGCCGGCTGGAACCCCCGCGCTGACGAAAGCTTCGAGAAAGCGCTCCGCGCACAAGGGTGTCTGGTGCGAATGCTTGAGTATCACTGCGTTCCCGGCAATCAAAGCTGGGATGACCGCATTCACCGCTGTCAGGTAAGGGTAATTCCAAGGAGCGACGACGGCGATTACGCCGAGCGGCACGCGCTTGATTTGCCGCCTAAAGCCGGGTTTTTCGCCGGGCTGAATCGCCGCGAGCGCCTCGGGCGCCGCATTCAGCATGTAGCGTGCACGCTCTTCGAATCCGCGCACTTCGCCCGGCGTGTAGCGGATGGGCCGCCCCATCTGCCAAGTGATCTCGGCGGCGATGTCATTCATCTTGGATACGAAGGCGTCTACGGCTTTCGTCAGAATCTCACAGCGCGCGGCGAGCGGCAAAGCCGCCCAGGCAGTCTGGGCGCGTTGCCCAGAATCAAGCGCTCGATCAATGCCGGCGGCGTTTTCCAGGGGGCGTTCGACGTATACGCGGCCATCGACGGGGCTTACGGTCTTCAAAGTTTCAGTCATGCAGGCACTCAAATGATTTCAAAGTATCGGGCGAGTTCCCAATCGGTAATTGCCTTGCGGAATTCCCGCTCTTCCCACTGCCGGGTCGCGGCGTAATGCTCGACGAACTCGTCGCCAAAGAGAGTGCGCGCAGGCTTCGACGCGAGCAGGCGTTCGGCGGCCTCGAACAGAGTCGCCGGCAAGCGCCGATGCAGCGGATGATCGCGGTCGTAGGCATTGCCCTCGATCGGCGCGTCCGGCTCGATGCGGTTCTCGATGCCCCACAACCCGGATCCGATTGCGGCCGCCAGCGCGATGTAGGGATTGATATCCGCGGCTGCGATGCGGTACTCGATGCGATGGCTCGACGGACCACCGCGAATTACGCGCAGTGCCGTCGTGCGATTCTCGATGCCCCAAGCGGCGGCCGTGGGCGCCCAGTAGCCCGGAATGAGGCGCGAATAGCTGTTCACCGTGCCGGCCACCATCGCCAGAATCTCAGGCATCAGCGCCTGTTGGCCGCCGAGGAACCAACGCATGGCATCCGACATCTCATGCGGCTTTGAGGGATCGTGAAAGACGCTCTCGCCTTGGGCGGTCCGCAGCGAAATGTGCAGATGACCGCTTTGACCCGGAACACTGTTGGACCACTTCGCCATGAACGTCGCCATCAAGCCGTGGCGCTGCGCCAGGACTTTGGTGAATGTCTTGAAGAGCGCCGCGCGGTCGGCCGCTTCGAGGGCTTCGCAATACGTAAGCGCAGCCTCGAGAACACCGGGTCCGGTCTCGGTATGCAATCCCTCGATGGGAAACCGCATAGCCTGAGAGAGATCCAGAAGCTCGTGGTACAGATCCGAATGCACGGAGCTTCGCAATACCGAATAGCCAAAGGCGCCGGGCGTCATGGTCTTCAGTCCCCGGTAGCCCTTGTCGCGAATCGACTGCGGCGTTTCGTCGAAAACGAAGAATTCGAATTCCGCGGCGGCGTTGACGGCGTACCCCGCCTTCGCGGCCCGTTCCAGCACCCGACGCAGCACTCCCCGAGGACAGACCGATTCCGCGCGACCGGCGAACTCACCCAGAAACAGAACGGTTTTCGGCTCGAACGGAATGTCACGCTGCGTCGACGGAAGAATCCGCACCGTGGCATCCGGATACGCGGTGTGCCAGCCGGTAAATCTCGTGTTGTCGTACAGCTGGTCGTTCGAGTCCCAGCCCAGAATAACATCGCAAAATCCGAGATTCTTTTCGAGGCCCCCGAGGAATTTTTCGCGGCTCAAATATTTTCCGCGCATGATCCCATCGGTATCGAAAACGCCGATCTTCACGTGCTCGATGCCGCGTTCGGTCAACAACTTAGCGATATCGACGTCCTGCTTCAAGGATTGGGTGCCTCGCAATTTAAGCTGCTTACAGTGGTAGACAGATTGATTGTACGAGAATGTCGACGGCGCGGCCTAGGGATCGTAGTCGTTGCATTGACCTGGTCCATCTCCAGCCCCGCTTTGCGCCAGCCTTGGGTCAGTTCCTTGACCCGCAGCTTACTGTTTTGCGCCGGCGCGAACCAAGCGAAGATCCTGGTAGTCGAAGCCGCGAACCAGAAGAAATGTCAGGAAGCCGTGCTGCCGCACATGAGCTTAATCACTTAGAACGACAAGTAATCGAGTCGCGTGGTTCGGACAAGCCTTCCGCAAACTCACCGAACGTTATGATGCTGATCGCCACTGTCTTGCGCCGATGTGCCGCCAACACGCTGCGTGCCGGACCTATTTTTTGATGGGCCAGCTCATCCTCGAACTCGATCAAGAAGCTTGTATCAAGCAACAGCATCGCGTGAGAAAGATTCCTTGTGGTCCTTTCTCTCCCGCACGAGGAGCTCGTAAGCGTCGATGTGAGTTATCGCTGCGGTGCACCCTGGCTCGGCTATCCAGCCCATGTTGCCGAGAGCCTCCTCCGCTGTTTGCACACGCCGTTTGCACGCAGCTTGCGGATCGCGAAATCTTGCCGTATATGAGACTACAGGTCCCAACGGTGGACCCCTAAATGGGTCGTGAGCATCGATCTTACATAAGCCGTCCCAAGCTCTTGGGCGCGGCTTCGCAGGCACGGTGTGCACGAAGCTGGCTCGCGGTCCGTAAAGACGCCGGCCTGTGTTGTGACAACAAGATCGAGGGGAGGACAATTAAATGAATTCCAGTACCCTGGTTCGTATCACTTTGCCGCTGTTGCTTTCCGGCGCTTGCGTGGCTGGTGCCTCGCAGGCGGCTCCGGGCAGAGCCGTGTTGAGCGGAAGCGCACCCGATTGGGCTACCGCCGCGGACTACGTAGGAACGGCTGACAGCAGCACCGACGTCGGCTTTCGCGTGTACCTCGGGTGGACCGATCCCGCCGGAGCAGCCGCGATGGCCAACGCTGTTTCCGATCCAACGAGTCCTTCCTACGGTCACTACCTCAGTCCGGCGCAATTCAGGAAGCAGTTCGCGCCGGCGGCCGCCAATGTGGCGCAGGTGCAGAACTGGCTAAGGTCGCAAGGTTTCAGCCTGACCTACTCGCCAAAGAACGGCCACTACGTGTCCGCCGAGGGAAGCGTGGCGCAACTGCAAGCGGCGTTCGGCGTCAGCTTTGGGAACTACCTGGTACGCGGACAGGTCGTCCGCGCTCCTTCGTCCGACGTGTCGGTTCCTAGCTCCATCGCCAACGTCGTACGCGCCGTTATCGGATTGGACGAGAGCTACCAGTTCGTGCAGACCCAACACCGCGTCGATTCCAACGCACCGCCCTCCGCCGGCTTTCGGAACGCGCCGCCCCTGTCGGCCTATTGGGCGCAACTGCTCTCGCCGTATGCCTTTCCTTCGGGATTCACCGCCGTCCAGCTTCCCTCCACGCCGTGGGCCATCACGGGCGCGACGCCGGACCAGATCAAGGGTGCTTACGGGATCTCTGGATATGACGGCAGTGGGCAGACGGTCGCCATCATCGATGCCTACGCCTCGCCCACTATTCTCCAGGATGTCAATCAGTGGTCGCTGAATCGGGGTCTGCCCACGATGACTCCGGGCCAACTGGTACAGGTAGTACCGCCAGGCGTGTACAACCGTCCGCAGAATCCGAGGCAGGATCCGCAAGGCTGGTACGGCGAGGAGACGTTGGATGTCGAGGCGGTGCACGGCATGGCGCCCGCCGCCAAGATCGTGTACGTAGGTGCGCCAAACAACTATCAAGACCTCGACGCCGCCATGAACCACGTCGTCGATGAGCATCTCGCTCAGATCGTGACCAACTCATACGGCTTCAATACGGAGCTGCTGCCAAAAGGCTACATCAAACCGCTCGAGGATACGCTCATTCAAGCGGCGATCGAGGGCATTGGCGTGTACTTCTCCTCCGGAGACAACGGCGACGAGACCTCAACGCAGGGCTACGCAACCACGGATTGGCCTGCCTCGAGTCCTTGGGTCACTGCTGTAGGCGGCACCGCTTTGGGAGTCAGTGCGAGCAACACGCGTGCCTTGGAGACCGGATGGGGAACCAGCAGCTACGGATGTAACAAGACCACGCTCGTGTGCACGCGAGCAGGCTGGCTGTATGGTGCCGGCGGCGGGGTCAGCGTGCTGTTTTCCGAACCGGAATACCAGAGCAACGCCGGGCTGAAACTGTCCGGACGCGGTGTTCCTGATGTCGCGGCGCTCGCGGATCCTCAGACAGGCTTGCTCGTCGGACAGACGCAGACCTTTCCCGACGGCGCCTACTACGATGAGTACCGCATCGGAGGAACCAGCCTCGCGAGCCCCATCTTCGCGGGACTGATGGCCCTGGCGGATCAGAAGGCTGGACACCCTCACGGATTTGCGAACCCACTCTTCTACGCCAATCCTACGGCCTTCTATGACGTCGGAAGCGTCAAGACCGCGGTTGCCCGTCGCAACTTCGTCAACGGCGTCGATGCGAGCAACGGTACGTCGGACTTCCTGCGCACGTTTGACGATTACTCGGGATCACCCACGCAGCACACGGGCCCGGGTTGGGACAACGTCACCGGCCTCGGCTCGCCTGGTGCGTCGTTCCTGGATTTGAT
>Ga0193729_1000739_pt1 | contig 16966 bp, 19 predicted proteins | sample U1c2metaG_FD_143036 | JGI IMG/M metagenome (GOLD analysis project Ga0193729, IMG submission 143036) | Soil microbial communities from a riparian zone of the East river system, Colorado, United States - U1c2 | ecosystem: Environmental > Terrestrial > Soil > Riparian zone | place: USA: East River...
TAACGCGGCCCCTTGATAAATCGCGGGATTAAGTCGCCGCGTGTTCAACCTTCGACCGTTTAGGTCGGTATAAGCGGCCGCGAAACCGATCGTGCGAAGAGTCTCGACAGTAAAAAACTACGACCTTGCAAATATTTTGCTTGACAGGGATAGTCCCAAAAATTAGAATCCGCTCGCACTTTCTATGTGTTCAACACATTGTATAAGCGTAACTTCGCACTCGATGCAAAGCCCCATGCGGCGCGCTCGGATATTCCTTATCTTAAAATTCTTCTTTGTTTTGAGTTTTCAGACTTCGGTTTTTGAAAGTCTGCATCCAACGGCGCGCGAGATTGTGAAAAAGATTGGCTAAAGGATCTGAATCCCATCCAATCCATATCTTTTTGGATAGTAAGACTATCGATTTTGATATGTAATTTCGAGCCCGGGCATCCGTTTCTTAAGACAATAATCTATTTTGCTTGCAAAAAGAGGCGTTTCTGAATGATTGCATCGGCGGCATAAGAATAGCAATAAATGTTGCAGATTTAACTTCTTACATTGGTTGCAGAAATAAGGATGTCGGGTCGCCAGTTTTGCAATGTCCGTAACCAGCGCAGTCGTGGATGGAAGAGAGTGGTGCCGACCCACGATCCCTGTCGAGTCCGACTTTAGCCGTCGATCCCGCCGTGCTGTGCCCGCGGTGAGATTTTTAACTGACCATTACGCCGCGTTCGGCGGCCAATTCATACGGGAATTTCTAGGTTTTTCGGCTTTTTAGTGAGGTGATGCTGCATTCAGAATGTGGTAACCGCAGAAGTGCGGCATTGGGCAAGAAGCGACACGACCCGACCAGGAGAAAGAAAATATTGACCTAATAGTTAACGGGCCGTTACCTTAGATCCCTGGACTTGCCACCCGTTGAGGAACCTCACACACTCTTGATCCACGAGGAAAACTAAACATGAGAATCCGCTTTCGAGTCCCGCTAACCTTGGCGGCTACAATCGCAATTTCTTTGATTATCGTAACTGCTTACTCAAGAAGGTCCGATCCATCAAAACCCGAGTCATCGCTAGGCATTGAAATCGCCCTAGCTAAGCCGTTCTACGTTCCGGCGGCGCGGGACGGAAAGTCGCTTAGAGTTGTCGTTAGAGTACCTTCTACTTCTGTAAGTTCACCAGACGCGGTTTCGGCCATCAAATTAGAACCGAGAATGGATGGCGACAAAGTCAAGGTGACTGTTTTTGCACTAGTAGGCTCGACAGCCAATATCAAGAAGTGCAGCGATTGGGATGCGTTGAAATCAACCTTCGTCGAAACCTATGTGGCAGGCGTAGACGAAGAGGTGGCATTGACGAAACTTCGCGATTTCGGAGTGAGCATGGCGACGAACCCACTTACTTTTAGAGTCGTTCCAACACGTACTCTCTCTCCCGTTCCAGACGGATCTGGCGGAAGCTGTGGCTGCGGCTCGTGCGGCGGTCTTATTTGTTGCCCCAATCCCGGGTATTGTCTCGGCTGCGGAGACTGCGGCGACGTCTGCTGCTCCCCGTCATTAGGCGACTAATTCAATATCTCAGATTCATATCGTTCTAACCGGTCCGCCTTAGCATGGTGGTTCGCAGTGGTTTTGATCGTAGGAGAACTTGCACGTGAAATATCCTTCCCTTTCCCTTCTGATATTGGTTTTGAGCATCGGCGTTTCTGCGCAAACGCAAAAGTTGGCCGGCAACGCCAGCATGCCGGCCAAACGATCCGCCATTAGCAACCCAACGGATTCATCGAGTTCGTCAACCGCCGATCGCAGTCAAGCAGCCGCAATTGCAATTATTCATTCACTGGTCGAAAGATCGGAGAGGTTCCAAGATTTGCGATTGCGTGCCTCAACCCAGGCCAAAGCAGCCGACGCAATTTGGGATGTCGATCCCGGATTTGCCCGAGATCTATTCTTGCGAGTATGGAGCGTAGCTGAAACCGTTGACGAAGAAGGAAGCCAAAGAGCAGAGGAAGCTCGCAGGACGGCTCTCGCCGACAGAAGCGTAGGACTCGTTTTGCTAACACCCCAATCAAGCATGCGGTCAGAGGTCCTTCGACTCGCAACTCGACACGACCAAAAGCTAGGTGAAATGTTTTTGGATAAGTTAGAGGCGCCGAAGGATGAATCTAGCAAAAATACCAGCACCAGTTATTTCGATCCTACTGAACCGAAGTTGGCGATTGCCAAACGCTTGGAAGTCGCGCTGAGACTTCTGAATGCTGGTGATACTGTACAGGCCAAGGCCTTTGCAGAGTCTGCGTTGACCTTCGCCACTTCTCAAGGGATTATTTTTCTCTGTACTCTGCGTCAAAATGAACCTGAAAACGCCGATAAGCTTTACACGAGACTATTAGCCTATACGCAAATCGACTCATCGGCCGACGCTACGACTGTCTCTCTTCTGTCCTCTTATGTATTTACGCCGACGCTCCTAGTTACCGCTACGCGCCGCGGACGGATTTCTAACCAATTTGCGGATAATGCTAGCCATGCGGATATCCCTGTCGGCCTTCGCTCTAGCTTCTTCAGAGTGGCTGCATCGATTTTGTTGCGCCCGCTGCCGGCGGGATCTGAGGATCGTTCAGCTGCCGGTCCTGGTGGCACGTATTTTACGATCGCTCGACTGCTGCCGCTGTTTCAGCAATATGCACCGGACTACGTACCAGCTCTGAATTCACAGCTTTCAGTGCTCTCTGTAGCTGCCCCCGAAAACTATAAAAACGGCCAGGAGGAGATGTTGCACCTTGGCCTGCAGTCAGAGAATTCACGCACGGTCGAAAGCATTCTCTCAAAAGTGCCTGAGGCTTCAGGAAACTCGGAACGGGACACCTTATATATCGAAGCAATTAGATTGGGCTCTCAAACCGGAGATCCGCAAATCCGACAACTGGCTGACAAAGTCGAAGATCGGAAGCTCCGTGAATCAGCCCAGGCTTTTGCCGATCTTGCGGTGATCAGTAACAGCATAAACAAGAAACGCACCAAAGAAGCTCTGGAGATCTTCAGTGACGGCAGACTTCTGCCGCTTCACCGTATCTGGGCAGCGACGAAGCTGAGTGCCTTAGTGCGATCCTCCGATCCCGACCGTGCAGATCAGCTCTTGGATGATTCCGCAGAAGCGCTGACTAGTTTTGCTTCCGACGATCCTCAACGCCTTTATGGCCTTACTTGTGTTGCCGACACATTCCTGAAAGTAAACCGCATACACTTCTGGAATTCTCTACAAGATGCTATTTCTGCTGCCAATGCGATCCCTACTGCAGAGCTAGAAAGCACGAAATTGGCAGCACGACTCCGCACGCGAAACATTATCGCAATGATAAATGTCTACGAGCCGTCGTTCAGCTTGGTTCATCTTTTCGAGCTGCTTGCTCAAGAGGATATTGATTTAGCAGTTTCGACGGCCGGCAGATTAAACGGCGAGTCAGCATCGGCAGCAGTTAATCTCGGAATCGCGCGTGTAGCTCTTACTCATAAAGCGCAGCCTGCTAAAGCCAGAAAGTAAAGATACTTCAGTTGCACGCTCGCCAATAGAACTCCTTATTGTAGTCACACGAAGATGGATCCCATCATTTGGCTTCAGGTTATTCCTCTCATCTTGGCTTGTGGGACGATGTTGTTTGAAGGAATCTTCGACAAAAACACCGACGAAGATTCGAGGAAGAAAGTTCTTCGATTCGCCAGCATAATTGCTCTACTATGTACACTCGTTGCGATCCTTTACGGACAGAGAAAATCGGCGGAGGAAAAGCTCCAGAATGAAGCAAAGTATCAGCAAACGCTTGCGGTTCAAAACAAACAATTAGAGGAGTCGCAACGGATCAGATCCCGCCAAGATGCACAAATCGCTGATGCTCACGAGATAAAAGAATCGCAGCAACAAACCATTGAAGGTCAAAAGACAGAGTTAAGACAATCGGCTGAATTACGCAACGCGCAATCACAGGGCATTGAGCAGATGATTCGTCTGGGTCTTGACCGTTACATGTCGGGACTTGAGATCTCTTACAAACCTTCAACCGCACAATGGAACGCCATTACTAGGATCTATCGAACTCTCAAGCCAAGTCAGAAGGAAACCTCCTACTATGACGCGCCGATGATCGCTGAAAGAGTCACGGATGGGTGGAGTGTGATCTTCGGCTGGACAAAGATTATCGAAGGAAACAAAGACATGGGATGGAAGATGTTTCCGCCGGCGTTCGCAAGCGACAAGGAGGAGAAGGGCTTCGCCAGTTTAATAAAGGAAGCATCCATTCCGCTCTTGATCAAATGGAGCGACGGAACGGTAACGGATATTGAGCCATGGACCAATCGCTACCCAACCGTCATAACAATTTCACACGACGCTATTACGTTTACGCTGCGTCCTCCACTCCTGAACTTATACTTAGGAGCTCTGAAACAAAATGCAACTATTAATATAAGAACGCGCGCGAATTACCCGCCCGAACTAAGATTTAAGTCGCTCGATGGTAACGTGAAATGCGATCAGACAATTCAATTGCACTGGAAGAAGGATGATAGCAATGAACCCTCGGACCGCGTGAAACCCTTTACAGATCACGTTGAACTACATCCGGTCTTTAGAATTATTCCAAATTAAGGACCGGGCGGTGGCAGGCATTTCAGTTATCTTGTGCAGCCTGTCGACCATAACCACATCGAATGGTTTTAGAGTGCTCATGAAAAACGCAACCAAGAAACTGGTTCGGAAGATTCATGGGTAGAGCACCAGGTTGCGCAAATCATTCATACTTTTGAACTGGTAGGGGGAGAGTGTTGCTAGGGAGACTCATCAACTGCCCGCCACAAGCACCCCGGTGAAACCAAAACCATGGAGACAATCGGCTGGATACAAATCATCGCATTCGTTGCAGCTTTGGTTGCTCTGGTTATCGAAGTTAAGTCTGAAAAGACCCCACAGGACGAGCCGAGAAGGAGTGTGCTGCGACTCTTAAGCGCTGTCGCGATATGTTGCGGTATCGCCGTCACTGTATTCAGCCAGTTCAAATCCAGAGCAGAAGCACGGCAACGGGAGGTCGTGCTCCAACAACAGCTCGAAGCTCAGCAGAAACAACTTTCTTTGTCGGCTGAACTGCAAGAAAGTCAAAAGCAAGGACTCAAAAAAGCTGACGATTTGGCGCAATCCCAAACGCAACTCATCGAAGCCCAAGCTGACCAACTTCAGCTAGCAACTGGACTCCAGAGTTTAGAAAGCTTAGGAATCCGTAAGATTACGAATCTTGGGCTCAACCGGCACCTCACGGCACTCGAAATCTCCTACAAACCGTCTGCTGCCCAGTGGCGAAGAATCACCACGATTTATAATACTCAGCGACCAAACGTACCACGCGAGGCATCCTATTATCATGCACCCATCATTGCGCGAAGGCTCGCAGACGGTTGGAACATTAACTTTGCCTGGACCAAAGTTGTTGAAAATGGAGTCGAGAAGGGTTGGAAAAAATTCCCATCGCTCGCAGCGAATCCGCATGAAAACAAACCCTTCGCAGACATGCTACAGGAAGCTTGCCTCCCCCTCCTCATCAAATGGGGAGACGGCACTGAAACTGATATTGATCCTTGGACTGATGATTATCCGTCAGTCGTAGTAATATCGCCTTCGTTGATCGTTCTTACCTTGCGCCCACCAGCCTTGGACGTTTATCTCCTCGCATTGAGAGCAAAACCGACCCTTAGCCTGCGCACGCGCTACGATTTCCCAGAACAACTGCGATTGCGATCCCTTGATGCTAGCGTTAAATTCGATGAAATTATTGATGCTAACTGGCAGACAGATGGGAGCGACGCTCCGCCAGATAGAGTAAAACCATATATATCCAAGCGCCACCGACTGCGCGTGCGCTTTAGCTATTGAGCGTACACGCGTGATCTTTCCTTGGTTCCCATCGTAGTGAGCGCCATTTGAGGTTCGAACTTAGAACACGATCAAGAAACTCTTTTCGACAAAATAGGCAACGAACTAGGTGCGTTCGGGTCAAAGCTTCATTTGAGGCGGCTTATCCTAAATGGACGTTGTTTGCTTTCAGGTCCTCATAGAGCCTTCTGAAACCCTGCCACGCTTCAGGATGGCACCGGCGAACATGGTTTCGCTTCCCACAGAAACACAGGCTATGCCCCTTAAGAGGACTTTTGGCAACTAGCGCAGCTTTAATTCTTGGCCAAATGAAGTCTTGTGAGATTTCGGTCACGCATTCTCCAGCTTTCGTGGGATTCTGAATTCGTGCGTAAGCCTCCAATACGCCAGTGGCGCCGTGAGCGTAATCAGCCCATGGCCAATGGCTGCAGAGATCGAAATACAGTTGCCCATACAGAAAGGGAATCACTAACTGATCGAGGAATTTCTTGAGATCGAAGGGTCTGAGGAACTCGTCGGCTTCAAGCGGACTACAAAGGCAAGCCGCACCTCCTATGTAGAAGTGGCGATCAGCGCTGTGCGCAACGCTCGCGACGTAAAGCAATGGCAGCGCGGAAACGGGCCTATCATGAGCGCCTTTGATTTCAACTATGAATTGGCCTGTGAGAATTAGACCGGGTGGCTCCCACGGCATTAAATTCATTTTTGTTCATAGCATTGGATTAGATCGGATCCGCGTGGTTACATCAAAGCCGCAGCGCTTGTAAACGAGCAAAACGAGGACTTCAGAAAGTCAGCCAAACTAGTTAAGGCCTGGAAGTGGGCATGCAAAGAGCAAAACGAGAACTTCAAACTGAAAGTTTGTTCAGAAGAACCTCTCACCTACGGCCATTCAAATGAAGCTGGCCAAGTAGAGAGTCGAGCGCGTACTTTACTAAGCGCGACCGGTGATCTTAGACAAGAGGAAATCGAGGACCTAATTGAATATGCTCGTTTCAGAAAGGCACGACGTGCGCTGAAGCAAAATAAGAAAAGACCGAAGTGACTCCCTCACAGTATTACGAAGTCTGTCTGCAACTAGCTCGCAATAAGCGCGTCGAGCATAAAGTCAATACTGCCTCCCTGAATCTTAATGTAATGCGGCAAATTTATCGCGATGAACATATCGCTATAGATCAGCAGCCCTTGGGCTATCGGATCCGCGCCGCCTATTACTGTGATGACGAGGACTGTTCCGTGCTACTGAATTCAAAGCTACCGCGAGAACCTAGACTGTTCGCTCTCGCGCATGAACTGAAGCATCATTATCTAGATCGGAAGAAAATCGAAAACGGCGAGATTCGATGCGGTAGTTATAATGCGAACGAACTAATTGAAAAAGCAGCGGAGGCCTTTGCGGCCGAATTCATATATCCGCGATCGGAGATGCTAGAGCTTATTGCAGCCATAGGCATTACGAATCTCACTTGCACACCCGAGAGAGTCGTTGAGCTCAAACGTGCTTGTCCCGTCAGTGTTAGTTACACATTCGTCGTAAAGCGGCTTGAGTGGTTTCGCCTTTGCCAATATGAAGCGTTCAAGAAAGTCCAGTTCCAGAAGCTAGAAGAACGTATGTTCGGTCTTCCAATTTATAAGCGACCGTCATTCAAACAATACCGCGCGCGAAAAGCATCAAAGAAGAAATAGGATTCCTGTATCTCTATTAGTTGGAGTGTTAGCCAGATGCCCGCTCTCCGCCGCTAGCGATTTCGCGTTCGGAGTCTATTTGACTTAATCTACGGAAAAAATTGCCAACAGCCAAAGATTCCTGAATCGCATTCGACGAACCCAGCGTTCTTGCTCGGCACATCCGCTAGATATCGTTAAGTTATCCTGGCGGGGGTTGAAAAGGGTAATCCCAAAGTAATTTGAGTTTCGACTTCAAACCACAATTTTGGCAGGAGTAAGTCCGAAGCTGAAAATGAATCGTTTCATATTCCAGGCTTAATTCAAATCTGCTCTTTGAGGCTTACGCCGTAGATAGCGCGAATTCTATCGACGTCATTATCGTCACCGTTGCCCAACAAATGCCGTTTGAGATTCGGAATTATCGAATACATTATCGCATCCTCATTCCTGCTGTGGCGGCACAATCCCAAAGCATGGCCAACCTCGTGGCAACCAAAAGCGATGATGTCTATTGGCTCAGGATCTGGGGGAGGATTACGTGACCATTTTTCTCTAAGATCGTACAGCATCCCCAATGGAGTGCCGTCGGGCGGACAATCTGTGCACGCGTCGCCGCCGCACTGAGGAATACCAAAAGTAATTCTAATGTCACAGACTTCGCCCGCCTGTGATAAATGGAATCTTATCGGAATATTAGACTCACCGGACCAAATAGAGAACCCTCTGTGAAATGCATCTCTACATTTTTCGAGCGTATTCAAATCGGGTTCTTGTGCCTCCGAAGGAAGATTCGGAACACAGAAGCTAAGATTATTCTTATCCCATGGGTTGGCGATCAAGTTCTGTTCGGACTTAAGAATGTTTTTGGGAAGAATATCAGGGTTGCCACACCTTGGCCGACGCATGTGAGTTAGAGTTGTTTCATCTAATTCCCCGGTCTGCAATAATTTGAAAAATCGCTGGTAATGAGCCAATGCCGCTATAGTCGCTTCGTCGAACGTTCCTTCAATGGCGACGCGATCGTACGCCCCCTCTACGTCCTCTTCAGAGATAACTTGAGTTGCGTTTCCGAGACGAAGGTAGCCGAGTTGCTCTAAATAACGTTGAAGCGATCTAACCGCGGGTGCCTTATCACCTTCGGACATTCCCGCAGCTGAGATGAATGCTCTTTTGGCGGCGCTTCCAGATTCTACACTTATGTCTGCCATTTCTGTTCGCCTTCCCCCGATCTTTTCAAAAGGGTTCTAATCCCTCTCTCAAGGGTTCGAAATTATCTCAAAATTGGCGTCGTCGTAGTCCTTATCTCCTCCACCGAGGTAGTCTTCGAAGAAGATTTTTGTATGGCCGGCGCCAAGACAATCTAACCGCGCATGTGGAATTCCATCTCTGTTCCGAAGACTTGGTCCATGAAGAAGTTCAGTCCCGTGTCACGCACGTGAATATAAAAAATCAGTTCCGTGCCTTAATCGTAACTGCCCAAATCGACGACCCTTCCAACATCTCTATTCGTCGCGGGAGTGCGAGATTGATCGCTCCTTACTTTGGTTCCAAGCTGTAGAGTCGAGACAAGGCCGATTCGGTTATCCGATCTCTTCGTATTGGGGCTGGGGCTCGGACTGGGATTCCATTGAGCGTTTGCGCTTTGAACACTGACAAATAGCATTGTCAGCGCAAAGCCGATTGCCGGCATTGTCCGGATTCTTCGGGCGCATCGATCCGATTCTGTTTTCATTTGATTGCCTCTATGGTTTTCTGTGACAACGGAATAACGACAAGCCTCTCGCTCTGAACCCCGCGAGGCTGCCGCAAATCCATTGGTCCGCTTGGTCGTAAAAACCGGCTGGTGATTGGACCATCCGGCTGGGTTAGTTACAAGACTAATTGGCGAGTATGCGGGAGACTCAGAGGCCCGTGGAAATTAGCCGTCCTCAGGAAAACGCGGAGACAATATTCCAACTTTTTGTCGTTGTCAATTATTTCTCAGCGTGTGATTTTCAACACTCAGAATAGTGCGATCAGTTTCCAACTTAGAGAACGCACAGAACGCAATTTGGCCTCTCCATTTGCCTTCAGTTCGACGAACGTTAGCGTAACCGCTTTCATGAATCGTTTCGATTCTTACCCGTTGACCATTGGGCTGGCACGCTAATCCGTTGGTCTTTTTCGTTCCTTCAGCAATCTAGCGATAGTTGAGGACAATTTATCCATTGCTTCCGGCTTGAGTAAGAAATCGTCGACACCTGCCCGCCAAGCTTCTCGCTCAACGGTGTCAGCTGAAAGCATGATGATCGACATTGCGCGTCGATGAGCCATCCCTCGTACTCGCTTAATAATTTCCATTCCGCTGAGTCCGGGCAGGCCGTTATCGACTACCAACACGTCGTAATAGGCGTCGCCCTTAAGTATCTTTAGAGCAGTCGATCCATTCATACACGAATCCACCAGCATCCCTTCGCCTGTCAAAATGTCTGTGACCGTTCGAGCTACTACTTCATTGTCTTCAACATGAAGAACTGAAATTTGCGAGGACGGCGGGCGCAGAGTATGTGTCACCTTCTTCGGCTTTTTCTTGGACAGCAGATGTCGTCTTCGTTTGCGTACAATTGATCTTGATGTAAGCAGTTCCTTGTGCCGCGTGTTTATTAAGGAGATAAGACTCTGATGATGCTTGAAGCCAAGCAAATGAGCGGCTTTAGTAACTGAGCCTCCGGCATCTCTCAAGGCTTGTTCAATTACTGTTCGCTCGCCCTCTCGGACATGCCTTTTGATAGAGAAGCCTTCCCAATTGCGTTCTTTTGGAGGTTGGTCCTTACGTTCCAATCGAGCCAGGGTGTCAAATAGACTCTCTGCGCAAGCTATTAAGCGTTTTCCCGTGGAGGGATCTTGCGAACCTCTCAAACGCTTGATTGCTGATTGATAGATCGAAACCAATTCGTTAGCAGGTATCTTCTCTTCAAGCTCTTCAATAATACTTAACTTAGCGCGACCGGCGCCCTCGAGATCTCCGGTTGTTTGCGCAACTTCGATCGCGCGTTCAAAAAGAGCCCTGGCCCGCGAGTCATTGCCCAGCCGCGCCAGTGCGACGCCTTGTGTAGTAAGCGCCTCAGCAAGTAGCGCTTGCTGGTCTCCCTTTTCAAAAACTCTAACCGCGTTTCGCGCGATTCTTTCGGCCTCAACAATGTGCCCTTCCGCAAGCAGTGTCCTTGCGCGAGTGTCGTCAACTTGCGCCGCGGTTCCCCTATCTTTCAGTTTTAGAAAAAGGTGACGAGCGTTATCGAGATGGCGATGCGCTTCCTTGTATCGTTGGATCGTATAGAACAAATAGCCCAGGTTAAGCTCAACGCGGGCCAAGGCGTGTACATTTCCCGCTTGCTCATAGTGGAATCCAGACGCAGCATACTCAATCAATGCTCGGTCCAAATAGTCTTCTCGATTCTCCGGCGCAGACAGTCGCCTGAGAACAAGTCCGTACTCAAAATGAAAACTTCCTTTGAGCGCGTGATCCTGACTCTCCTCGACAAACGGAATTGCTTGGTCATAGAAGCGTAATGCCTCATTTAATCTTTGCGCCCAAACTTCGACGATGCCTGCCCGAATAAGAAGAATCGCTCTTAGCTCATGATTTTGGTCCCCTAGTTCGCTGAGCGCACTCGCCAAATGAATTCTTGCTTCGTCATAGGAGCCTTCGCGCCAGTAACACAGAGCCAAGTCGCCTCGCGCCTCAGCAGCCTTTTCCGATCGACCGATCTTTTCAAAGATATCAAGACTCTGCGTGATGAAATTCTTCGCAGTCTCTTGACCGCTCACCATTTGATTTGTCTGACCAAGCCAACCTGCTAAAGCGCCAACACGGAGGAGAACATCTGCTCTGATTGCGTCCTCAAGACCCTCGAGTTTCGGCTCTTGATCGGGTGCTGGCCAGAATTCAATCAGGCCTTCGCGAGCTGACTCGTATTGCCCCGTCTTCTCGAATTGTTTGGCAATACGGCAGGAAAGTTCCGCTCGTTGTCTAGTAGATAGATCTAGACTTTGATTCTTGAGGGTTGCTAAATCCGACTCCAAGTTCATGTGAGGTCGGCCTTTCTATATGAATGATAAAATCTTTTCCCTAGAAACTGAGCCCGAATGAATTACCCTCGGGAAACTAAAAGCTCAGAAACCATGCTCGTCGGTAGCTTAGAAAGCTCGCGCCGCCGAATCACTAATCTAAGGAGACAAGATGAACAATCTAAGAAGACTCTCTCTCTCAATGATGCTGATCTCTGTTCTGTCAATGGCAGTCTTTGCGGGCGAAACGAGTTCGCCGCCCTGTCCACCACCTGACCCAGGCGAAACAAGTTCGCCACCGTGTGCCGTGGCACAGATGACCTCAGACGAATCAACGGCGATCAGCCAATTAAACACCAATCAACCTGCTAACGCGACGGAAGTATTCTCTGCGATAGCGATTGATGTACTGGAAAACGTGTTGCTCATCTTCTAGCGTCCGCTTTCGATTAATTAACAAACCGGGCGGCATCGATATCTCTCGCTGGCACCCAAGTATTAGTGTGACTTTTGAAAGCCCTCCGATAGGCCTAAGCCTGACCGATGAGGCCTCCGAGCGACGCAGCATATGCCGGATGCATATTTCTTGCAACTAAACTGTTTTGTTTTGGGTCAAATAGTTGCCTGTTAGATGTTTATTGCACTTTGCAACTTCGCGTGCGACGGGTTTCATCAGTGTTAAGAAGTATGTATTGCTAATTGATGGGCAAGCGTTTCGCATGAGGCTAAAGCTGTTTATTTCCTATAGTCCTGTGTTGCTGCTCCAAACACATCTTTCAGCTGTTGCAAGCTGGGAGTTCCTTGCGTGCCTGATACGATGCCGACTGGCGTCTCGTAGGAATCGAGATCCAATGCAACCTGCTCCAGAAGACTGGGATCTTTGTCGATCGTAAGACCTACGACCGCAGCTAGATAGTTCAGCTTAAGCTCGCGCCTCAAAGTCATATCGGCTTCGTTAAGCCCTTCGCTCGGTTTGTCAGCCGGGACCATCGGCCTGAATATTTCGCGCGCAAGAAACACACGTAATTCAGCGAGTGAGTGAAAGATGCTCTCGTCTGGAGGTGAGCCGGTGAAGTAACTATCGCCGGGAGTGATCGCTATTTGACCGCGATCGAGATTCCCCGCGTAGACATGTTGTCCTTTGTACAGAACTAAGCCTCGTGCTTTGGAACAACCAACCATTGTCAGAACAGGATCAAGGGCAGTCATTAGTCTTTCTCTTGCTTTGGGATCGTCGACATCGTGGTATCTCACTTCGTCAGGCAAAGTTGCTCGATCAACCTCTGGAGCTTTACAGATCGGTGGTCCTGATTGTCTTTGTAACCAACTACTGATCGATGACGCACCATTCTGACGCGCCCATGCAACCACATCTTCCACAGCTTTCTCCGGACGCAAGGGCTCAGTGGTGGTTTGACTAGGCATATCTAGCGAAACATCATCAATTTTCCAGACTCCTTACTCTCTTACCAGTTTGTAACGAGCTTTAGTAACATCGCCGTTTCCTCGATGGATTTCCACACGCACCTCGGCGAGGTCCCCAACCTCGTCGTCGCTCAACACCTTGATCGACTTAATTCCACCATGCTCTTTAAGTTCAGTCGTAGCCTGGGCCAAGTTTGCTTTAAGCGACGCTATCCCAAGTTTGTTCACTAAGCCGGTAGAAAACAAACTGAGCGCCTTATCGGTGTCGCCGCGTTCTAATGCTCTCCCGAGATCCTCGACTATAGTCGAGGGCTTGCCGGAGTAGTTACATGCGACACTCCAACACAGTAGCCCGGCGACCATAGTTATAAGTAATAACCTGTTCCAAGCATACGAGCGGATCAGAATAAGGAACGTCTTCATAAGCCGTCTAAACAACCAATCCTCCGAGAGCAACAATCAGCGAACTCCTAGACTATCCTATTTTGGGATAATCCTAAAAGAGGTTTATGAGTTTCGTCAATATTTCTGACGAGGACTCGTGACCAAATCAGTTCACACTAAGCGCTACAAAGTCTTCCTGGATTTCCTCATTAAGGCTCGGCTGGATCTTGAAGTCACCCAAGCACAGGTAGCGGCCCGTCTAAACCGACCACAATCTTTCGTATCGAAGTATGAGAACGGTGAAAGACGAATTGACGTAATAGAGTTTCTTGAAATCGCAGAAGCAATTGGATTTGATCCAATAGATTTCTTGCGCAAGGTTCGGAAAGGCCGGTAACCGGGAAGGCCGGCAACTGCGGGCAGGACTCATCTCTGACGGAGATGTCAGTTCTCGATACACCGCACAGCCCAACATTGATGAAAGTGTCCTGCGGATCCTAGCCTAGACAAATTCTCTAAGAGTGAGGAGTCCGACAGACAAGGGCTACCCAATTCCACGCTCTACAGCATCACCCTTATCTCTCTTTTCCTCCAACAACGGCCAGACAATTGACTCCAATCTTATCGCAAGATTAGAAAAGAGACTCGCGGCCTTCTGAAGCTCTTTTTGTGCGTCAATCGGCGGACGTACAGAGGAGTTGATCTTATCCGTGCGTGGTACGAAGAATTCGTGGGCTAATGCGTTTCGAGCACGTACTGCATCTGCAAGCATTTTCAGTATATCGTCCGCGAGTACGCCGTAAGGACGAACGAACTTAACCAGATTGCCCGGCGTCAAATGGTCTAAGTCATTATGACGTCCGCGCCGGGGCTGCGGCGAATAATTAGGAAGAGGCTTAATCGACGTAATGGCAACTGCTATTACGAGAAGAAGTCTTTCGACAGCTTGGGCCTCGGAGACTGCAAAGCCGAACCATGCGTAAGCATTCCACTCGTCTACACTTGCCCATTCGGGCTCGTTGTACATAAGACCACCTCAAAGTGAATCGCACACTACAAATTGCAGTATGCTCAGAACATTTCCTCCGCCGACTAGCACGGGAACTCGGGCACACGATCTAATCGTGGCAACAAGAGTAACTACACTCTGCAAACTAACCTAGGTAGTTTTGAAAATCGATTAAAGTGTCAGCAGAACTTCAGAGAGAATTTTGGCGGTTGGTAAGCGGCAGCAGGCCAAAGACCATCGAGACCTGTTAGCTATAAACCAAATAATGTAGAATTCCAGAAAATCAAAAAGCGGCGAGAGCCATCACACCTACTCGCCGCTCAAATGCTATTACCAACCTTTCGTTGGGCAGTCGAATTCTACAATGCCTAAGGAGAAAACAGCAATGCCAGAAACCTATATTGATCAAGGCTTGAAGGTCCTGACGAAGCTACGCGCGGTTCTTACTCCGCACGGAATCCAAATCATGAATGTTTTGAACATCGGCTCTACGTCGCCAGCAAGTCTGCGTAGATTTGGATATGATGGAGAAGAGTCTCCGCAAACGGTGACTGTCGAGCTAGCTATACCCCAGGATGATCATGAAGATCCTCCACTAAATTGAGCATCTCCCGATAGATTCGTTTAATCGAATTATGGATTTTCTCGCGCTCGGCTCCGATTGGACTTGAGTTCCGAGTCTGTTTCTCAACCGTCGCAAAGTATGCAGCCGTGAGATTGCTTGCGACAATTCGTTTCGTGTTGGCATCAAACTTTTGTTTTTCACCCATGACTATTCCACCTTTCTAGTTCGGCTAGATTTTCACTGGAATGACGTCCGCTCAATTTTTACAGTCCCTTCTGTTCGTCCTTATGCTGATACCGTCTAAGCGCGCTGCCATCATAGTTACCGCGGTGCCCACAGGTAGGACAGGTCCAGCTGTAGGTTGCAATCAGAGTTGCCTTGCCTTGAGTTAGATCTGGAAATAGGACGTGCTCAGTATTGCACTTCTCGCAGGTGATGAGGACGTACCAGCGGCCCGGTATTAGGGGAAACGAGAAAACCTCCATGAAGGGAAACCCCCCCGTTCTACCCCTCCAATTATTATAGGGAACGCGAAGGGGCACGGGAGTTTACCATAAGTAGCAACTTCTAAAGCGTGCCCGATTCTAAGTCTTCAACCAACAAAGCGCGTGAGTTTACTCTTGATCTCGGAGCTTACGGGATGTTCCACCTGACGATTTCCAATGCCCCGCCGCCCGGGAGATTCCTTAAGCATCTCCCTTTGGGCGGATCCCCAACGAAGCAATTGTTTCTGAAAGCATCGACTCAAGTTGCAACATACCTCTCGTTGTAAACGGATAAAGAATGTATTTCAAGTATCGTATGTCTACAGGAACATCTTTCGAATCACGCGTGAGGAGAATCGTTGGTTTGCCAATAGTGTGAGCGATCCCCAGCTCGTAAAACACAGTGGGATTGCGACCCGAACAGTCGGCCGAATGTGGTCTAGATAGAAGGGCTTCATATCTTCCGCGAAAGGCATTAATACAAAGACGTCGGCGACCTTGGGCGGCCTGACCGGTTCGCCAAACAAGGGATGAGCGTAGCAAGCAAAACCCCCGATCCGAACCCAGCGAGGGCTCGGCAAGCCCCGGCAATGAGAATCCGAGCGCACGCTGAGCCTGTGAGAAATGATTGGATAATCGGATGCGATGGGGTGACGCGGCTGTAGTTCTGTAAGGCCAAGCCTCTCAGTCGATAACATCAGCCAAGCTATCTTGTGGGCCATCTATCCATCGAGAATAAGAAATCCAGTATCGGCGAATGCACGAACTATTTGGATAAGATCCATGAATGCCGGGTGCCGCCTGTTGCAATCTGCGTTCAAAATCTCAGATAACTCCACAAACGTGAGACCGGAATTTTCCATGAGCAAAGCGGCGACACGATCGGGGCGAATTTCGGTTTGATAGATCATAAGGAATCGCCCACGTGATCGAACAGTCGTTTCACGTCTTCTTTTTCCATAATCAAACACCTGGGGCCTCAAGCTCGCCGTCCAACAATTTGTTCGGCACCGCATTACCCTCGATAGACAATTGCGTCGTTGAGCGCACGAACGACTCTCCGCAAGTACTCTTTTTGATAGGTCTGAAGCGCGCTCGTTTCTATGCCAGCAGTATGAAGCGTTACGTGGTAAACGGTCTTCTGAAATTTCCACCAAATGATGCCGGCAATTGACAGTAACAAGGCGGCGTAATAGCCAGTAAAAGCGACAACAACGCCGGCCACTATGAGAAGTGCCGGAATGATTCGATTTGGCGTTTGCACCTCCGCTGTGACGGATGTGATGTTGCTCATCGCGTACGTCTGTCCGTCAACAATGAACCGAGTGTTTGTAACCCGGACTCCATCGTAGTCGAAGAATGTTTTTTCGGGCATCACACACCTTCAGGAGTTAACAAAAAGACGCTCAACAGTTCAGTTGCCGGCATTCGCCGGTCAGGGAAACAATCGTACCGCAACTGTCACGATTGTGGCAGGACATAG
>Ga0193729_1000740_pt1 | contig 16964 bp, 13 predicted proteins | sample U1c2metaG_FD_143036 | JGI IMG/M metagenome (GOLD analysis project Ga0193729, IMG submission 143036) | Soil microbial communities from a riparian zone of the East river system, Colorado, United States - U1c2 | ecosystem: Environmental > Terrestrial > Soil > Riparian zone | place: USA: East River...
GGTAGCGCGCGGCCACGGCCGCGGCGAACGGCACGATGACGATCCCCGCGGTGTACTTGGTCGCGCAGGCGAGCCCCAGCCCGAGCCCCGCGAGCAGGTAGTCGCGCTTTCGGCCTTTGCGCAGCACGCCGGCAGTGCCCAGCAGCGAAAGCGTCAGCGGCGCGAGCGTCGGCGCGTCGTTGAGCGCCAGGTGGGCGTAGAACACGGGCAGGAACGCGACCGCCTCGATCGCCGCCGCGAGCAGGCCGACGGCGCGTGAGAAGAGGCGCGCGCCGATTGCGTAGAGCAGCCACAGGGCGCCCACGCCGAGCACCGCCGCGGCGATCCGCGCGAGCGTGTAGAGATCTGCCGGGTGCAGCGCGAACGCGTGGCGCACGCCCGTCGTGCCGCCGTAGGCGAGCGCGAAGAGATAGTGCAGGACGTAGGTGAAGCCGGGCGGATTGGCGAAGTAGTGGGGGTTCAGGCTGTGCCCGAACATGTGCACGGCCCTCGGCACGAAGTGGTCGGCCTCGTCGGCGTTGAACGCGTAGGGCAGTCCCTGCTGGACCCCCCACAGCCGCAGCGCGAGGCCGCCCGCGAGCACGATTGCCAGCGCCGGCCACGCCCACCGGCGAGGGACCTCAGCAGTTGCCATAGATCGCGTAGTAGTGACTCGTGAAGATCCGCCTGAAGCCCGCCATCGGCAGCTGGTCGCGCGGGTCGTCGCCGACGTCGACGATCGCCTCGAAGAACACCGCGCTGCCGAGCGGGTAGACGGCCACGCTGCCCTGTTCGATACGCCTCTCCAGCGTGTGCGAGCCCTTGTGGACGTCGGCGCGCGCCTGGCTGCGGGCGACGATGTTGCGCTGTCCAACCGTGTCGAGGATCCAGCGGGCGTCGGGGATCAGCTTGTTGTTGGGCAGCGACAGGAGCGGACAACGTCGCAGTTCGCGCTTGACCGCCGGCGCGGCCAGCGCGACGGCGAGCCCCTTGTGGAAGTCCTCGTGGTAGGCGAGCGTCGTGCGCAGGCTCGTGAGGTTCAGCGTGGTGGCGGCGGAGGTCGTGCCGTACACGACGAGCACGGCGGCGCCGGCCATCCAGATGCGGCGCATGACGGTGCCCGGCTCGAGCATCGACCAGCCGCCGACCGCCACCGCGCAGAACAGCAGCAGCATGATCGCCGCGGCCATCAGGTAGCGGTCGATCACCGACGCCCCTGCGGCGCCCTCTATCACGAAAACGGTGAGCAGCAGCACGAGCGCAACCAGCGGGGTGCGCACGCGGCGCGGGGTGAGCCAGATCGCCAGCGGGATGCCGGCCAGCGCGCCGAGCAGCACCGGAAGCTTGTCGATCCGCACGGAGAACGTCCATAGCGACGCGACCACGCTGGAGAGGCCCTGCGTGCGCCCCAGTTCGTGCGCCAGGCCGGCCGTCGAGTTGAGCGAGTAGAAGGTCTTGCCCGTCACGATCAAGTCGACCAGCACCCACACGACCGGGCCGGTCGCGGCGATCGCGGCGAGCTCGAGCCGCGCGCGCAGCGAGGTGCGCGGCGGGGCCCCTGAGCCGGGCGGCGTACGAGCGGGCCACACGCACCACAGCCAGTACGCGCCGGACAGCAGCCAGGCGTCGGGACGCAGCAGTCCAGCGGCGGCGAGCACCAGCAGCACGGGCGCGCCGCGGCGCGGCTTTTCGACCTCCAGCACGACCGCCCACACGATCAGCGCGATGTAGGAGATGTCCAGGTAGCCCTGCGCGGCGAGGTTCTCGAGGAAGAATCGGCTGAGCACGAGCAGCCCGGCAACCAGGCCCACGAGCGGGCCGAAGCACAGCCGTCCGAGGCGGTAGATGCCGGCGACGACGGCCACGAACGAGCCGATCGAGCCGAGCACCATCAGGCGCGCCCCGCCCTGGCCGAAGATCGAGCAGAAGATGCCGAAGGCGATCGCCAGCGGGTGCTCGGTCGGGCCACGATAGACGCGGAAGTCGGGCAGGTGGAAGTGCAGCAGGTCGCGACCCCACAACATCGCGTAGAAGGAATCGTAGGTGGGGTAGGTGGGGTAGACGAAGTAGCCGATCAGCGCGCCGACGCACATCGCCGCGAAGGCGATCTTCGCCCACGTGGCGGGACGTACGGCGCGAAGCCGCCCCCGCCGGATCGAGCCCGGTCGGACCCGGGTGAGCGTCGCGCTTTCCATCGAGACTCGGCCGGCATGGACCGGCACCGGCGCGACCCACGCGCCTTGCGCCGAGATCATGGCCTGCGCTCTGGGATACTGCCGGAAGCCAAGTCTAGGCAATTTGCCGATGAAGCTCATCATCCAGATCCCCTGCTTCAACGAGGCAGACCAGCTCCCCCAGACGCTCGCGGATCTGCCCCGCGAGGTCGACGGCTTCGACGTCGTGGAGCGGCTGATCGTCGACGACGGCTCGACCGACGAGACCGTCGCGGTCGCCCGCGCACACGGCGTCGAGCACCTCGTGCGCCTGACCAACAACAAGGGACTGGCGACCGGCTTCCAGGCCGGCATCGACACCGCGCTGAAGCTCGGCGCCGACGTGATCGTCAACACGGACGCCGACAACCAGTACTACGGCCCGGATGTCGCGCGGCTGGTGCGCCCGATCCTCGAGGGGCGGGCGGACATGGTCGTGGGCGACCGCGAGGTGACGGACGTCGAGCACTTCTCGCCGCTGAAGAAGACGCTCCAGCGACTCGGCTCGTGGGTCGTCCGCCAGGCCTCCTCGACGCCCCTGCCGGCCACCACATCGGGCTTCCGCGCCTACAACCGCGAGGCGGCGATCCAGATGATGGTCGTGTCGAAGTTCACCTACACGCTCGAGACGATCATCCAGGCCGGCAAGCTGCTCGTCGCGATCGACCATGTTCCGGTGCGCACCAACCCGCAGACGCGCGAGTCACGCCTGTTCCCCTCGATGGGCGCATACGTGCGGCGCAATGCCGTCTCGATCTTCCGCATCTACGCGCAGTACGAGCCGCTGCGCGTGTTCTGGAGCCTCGCGCTGCTCGTCGGCCTGGCCTCGGTCGGGGTTTGGATCCGCTTCGTCGTGGCCTACGCCGAAGGGAGCGGCAAGGGGCACGTGCAGTCGCTGATCCTCGGCGCGGTCCTGTTCATCGCCGCGGTAGTGCTGTGGGCGCTCGGCGTGATCGGCGACCTGCTTGCGGCGCAGCGCGTGATGACGCAGAAGACCTTCGAGCGCGTGCGGCGCATCGAGCTGGAGCTCGGCGTGGCTCCCTCCCACTACGAAGAGGGCCGGCCCGAGGGCGGCGAGCAACCGCAGCAGCAGCAGCAGGAGCGCCCACAGCGCCCCGAGGAGGCGGTGCGGCTGTGAGCGGCGTGACCGTCTCCGAGGACGGGATCGTGACGGGCAACACATACGACAAGTACGGCTCGCAGAACCCTCTCGTGCGGCGCCTGATGGGCGGCTTCGAGCGAACGCTCGACGAGCTGATGGCGCACGCCGAGCCGCGCTCGCTGCTCGACGTAGGTTGCGGAGAGGGGGTGCTCGTGCACCGCTGGGCGCTGCGCATGCCCGAGGCGCGCGTCGTCGGCATCGACTTGCAGGAGGAGTCGATTCAGGCCGGCTGGTCGCAGCGAGAAGCGCCGAACCTGGAGTACCGCACGACGGGAGCCGGGTCACTGCCCTTCGAGGCCGACGAGTTCGATCTCGCCACCGCGATCGAGGTGCTCGAGCACGTCCCCGAACCCGAGCACACGCTCGAGGAGATGGCGCGCTGCGCGCGGCGCCACCTGCTGGTGTCGGTGCCACGCGAGCCGCTGTGGCGCATGCTGAACCTCGCGCGCGGCGCATACGTCTCGCAGCTGGGCAACACTCCGGGGCATCTCAACCACTGGTCGCGGCGCTCCTTCGCGCGACTGCTGGAGCGCCACGGCGAGGTCGTCGAGGTTCGCTCGCCGTTTCCCTGGACGATGTTGCTCGTCCGGCTCTAGACGCTTCATGCAGCGACCATCCAGCGCCGCTGTGAACGCGCCGGGAAGCGATCGTGGGCGACAGCGCTCCTACGGGCGCGGCGCGCGCATCCTGTCGATCGGGATCGCCTCGACGGGGCTGCTGACGCTGGCCTACTTCTCGATCTCCAGCCACGTGCTGGGCGAAGCCGCGGCTTCGCGAATCGCCCTCCTGTGGTCGGTCATGTTCGTGATCATCTCGGTGATCTACCGGCCGATCGAACAGCTGCTCTCGCGCACGATCGCCGAGCGCCGAGCGTTGGGGCACGCCGAGCATCCGTTGCGCGTGCCGATAGCGATCCAGAGCGGCTTTGCGCTGGCGTTCCTGCTCGTCGCGCTGGCGCTGCACGACGAGCTCGTGCGGAACGTGTTCGACCACTACGACGCGCTGTACGACGTGCTGCTCGCGGGGACGCTCGCGTATGCCGCGAGCTACTTCGCGCGCGGTTGGCTGGCCGGCCACGAGTACTTCGCGCTGTACGGCGGTCTCGTGCTGATGGAGTCGGTGTCGCGGCTGTGCTTCGCGCTGGCCGTGGCGCTGGGGATCTCGAGCGGGCAGACCGCCGTCGCGCTGGGCATCGCGGCCGCGCCGCTCGTCTCGCTGCTCGTCGTTCCGGCGGCCTTCGCGCGCCGCGGCCAGGACCAGCGCGAGGCGCTCGGCCAGGCGCCGGCCGCCGCGCACGAGGCCGACGCCGCGCTGGCCGGGCCGATCACCGCGGACGAGGCCGATGCCGCGCTCGCGGGGCCCGGAACCGAGGGAGTCCAGGAGGCGGCCGGCCGATCCGGGATCGCTCACGAGGAGCTCTCGCTGCGGCGCGGCACGGGCTTCGCCGGGTGGGTCTCGGGGATCATGCTCTCCGAGCAGACGCTGCTGAACGCCGCCGTGCTGACGGTTGCCGCCACGTCCTCGAACAAAGCGCTCGTGGGTGTCGTCTTCCAGGTCCTGCTGATCGCGCGCGCCCCGCTGCAGCTCTTCCAGGCGATCCAGACCTCGCTGCTGCCGCACCTGACAGGTCTCGAGACCACCGCAGGGCACGACGCTTTCGCGCGTGCGATCCGCATCACGGTGCTCGCGATCGCGGCGTTCGCGGCCGTAGTGGCGCTCGGGCTGTTGGCGATCGGGCCGTTCGTCATGCGCCATCTGTTCGGCCAGCACTATTCCTACGACCGCTTCGGCCTGGCCCTCGTGGGGCTCGGCATGGGGCTTCACCTGGCCTCGGGCGCGCTGAACCAGGCGGCGCTCGCACGCGACCGCGCGCGCGCGGCTGCGCTCTGCTGGCTGCTGGCCGCGGCCGCGTTCCTGGCCTGGATGCTGATCCCCGCGGTCGGCGACCAGCTCGCGCGCACCGAGATCGGCTACGCCGGTGCGACCGGCCTGCTGGCCATGCTGCTGTGGGCGCTCTACCGGCAGGGCTCGCGGTCGCTGGGCGCGAGCGCCCGTCAGTCCGCCCCGACCGCGCCAACGATCGCGCGGTAGGCCGCGCCGGGGTCCTCGGCGCCGAAGATCGCCGAGCCGGCGACGAACACGCTGGCGCCCGCCTGCCGGCATGCCGGCGCCGTGTCCGGGTCGACTCCACCATCCACCTGCACCGCGACCCCGTCGCCGACGATCGCACGAACGCGCGGGATCTTCTGCAGGGAGTGATCGATGAACGGCTGCCCGCCCCAGCCCGGGTTGACCGTCATGCACAGCGCCATGTCGATCGCGCCGGCCACCTCCGAAAGCGCCCCGACGAGCGTGCCCGGATTGATCGCCACGCCGACGCATGCGCCGTTGTCGCGGATGATCCCGGCGGCGTAGGCGACGTGCGGCGTGGCCTCAGCGTGGAACGTGACCGAGTGCGCGCCAGCCTTCACGAACTCGCCCACCTGTCGCTCCGGACGCTCGATCATCAGATGCACGTCGAGCATCCCGTCCGCCTCGCGCACCTGCTCGGCGAGCCCCGCCACGACCAGCGGACCGACCGTGATCGGCGGCACGAAGTGCCCGTCCATCACGTCGACGTGGATCACCCGCGCGCCGGCCGCCAGCACCTCGCCGACCTGCTCCCGCAGCCGCCCGAAGTCGGCCGACAAGATCGAAGGCGCCACCCGCACGCCGGCCAGCAGCTCGCGCGCCGTGGCGCTCATATGGGCTGCAGCATTGAATCTCCGCAGTTATTGCACTTCATCATCGCCGTAGAGGACATCCTCACGATCGTCGAGTGCTCGCCGCAGTTGGGACACACGGAGGTCAGCTCGAAGCGGTGCAGGCAGTAGACGCAGCGGTAGCGTCCGGCGAGGTTGGTGGGGCGCAGCCAGGGCTCGCCGCAGTGCGGGCACTGCGGCCCGAGGTCGACGGTCGTCTTGGCCGGCGCCTTGCGTTCGCCCTCCACGCTCAGCTCCGTCGCAGCCGCGCGATGAAGAATCCCGCCGTGTGGTCGCGATGGGGCAGCGTCAGCACCGCCCGAGCCATGTCGCCCGCCGCCGCCGGCTGCTCGCCCGCGCCTGCTGCGGCCGCGCGCCGCGTGGCATCGAGGCCCGGCGGGCGCGGCGGGTCCGGCGCGAGCGCGGGCAGCTCTGAGGCGAGATCGTCGAGGCAGAAGTCGGCGTGGGCATCCAGGAAGGTCGCGATCACGTGCTCGTTCTCAGTTGGAGAGATCGTGCAAGTAGAGTAGACAAGCACGCCGCCCGGACGCAGGGCAGCGGCGCCCGCCGCGAGGATCGCCGCCTGCGCGGCGGCCATCTGCTCGACGGCCGAGGGCGTCACCCGCCAGCGCAGGTCGGCGCGCGCCTGCAAGGTGCCGAGCCCCGAGCAGGGCGGATCGACGAGCACGCGGTCGAACGCCGGCTCGCCTGCCCGCACGCGCGCCGCGTCGCCCACCTCGACGCGGATGTTGCCGGCCAGCAGGCGCTGCGCAGTGCGCGCCAGCTCGCCCGCCCGCCGGCGGTTGCGCTCGACGGCGAGCAGCTCGCCGCGGGCCTCCATCAAGGCGGCGAGGTGCGTCGCCTTGCCGCCCGGCGCGGCGCACAGGTCGAGGACCCGCTCGCCGGGGCGCGGCGCGAGCGCGCGGCCCACGAGCATCGCGGCTCGCGACTGCGCCATGAACGCGCCGGCGCTCCACAGTGGCGAGTCGTGGATGTCGAGCGGCCCGTCGAGCACGAGCGCCTCGGAGAGCCGCGCATCGCGGTGCGCGCGCACGCCGGCTGAGCCGAGCTGCGTGGCCAGCGTCGCCGCGTCGGTGACGAGCGTGTTCGCGCGCAGCGCGAGCTCGCCCGGCTCGTTGTCGTAGGCCATCAGCGCGCGCGCATCGGCAGCGCCGAGGTGATCCCACCACAGCCGCGCGATCCACTCCGGATGGGAGTGCTTGACGGCCGCCTGCGCGGGCGTGTCGTCGCCGAGGGAGCCCAGCAAGCCGGCCGGGCCCTCGCGGCCGGCGCGCCGCAGGACGGCGTTGACGAGCCCGTGCCCGCCGCGGCCGTGCGTCTTGGCGAGCTGCACGGCGTCGGCCACGACCGCGTAGTCGGGCGAGCCCGACAGATACAGCAGCTCGTACAGCCCGAGGCGCAGCGCCGCCAGCACGGGCGGATCAAGCCGCTGCATGGGACGCCCCGCGAGCTGCTCGATGAGGTGATCGAGCGTGCCCTTGCGCTGGACGGCGCCATAGGCCAGGCGCATCGCCAGCGCGCGGTCGCGCGCGTCGAGCCCGGCGGCCTCGGCCTGCAGGGCGAGGTCGGCGTAGGCGCCGCGCTCGAACACGCGGCGCAGCACGACGAACGCGCGGCGGCGCGCGGGAGCGATCGCGGTGCTCGGCGTGTTCGGCACGGCAGACATGATCGGCTATCCGCTGCGCCGCGCTCGCGCCGGCGCCAGCACGTCGGCGAGGTCGGCCGCGAGGCGCTGCGCCTCGCGCTCGGCGAGCGTCGCGATCGTGACGCGCAGCGCCGGTGCGGCACCGGCCAGGCGGAACGGAGCTCCGGGCGCGAGCACCCAGCCGCGCTGCAGCAGGGCGCCGACGGCCGCCGTCTCCTCCGGCACCGGCACCCACACGTTCAGCCCCGAGGTGCCGCTCGCGCGGACGCCGCGGGCGTCGAGCTCGCGCAGCAGCTGCCGGCGCCGCTTCGTGTACGTCGCGCTCGCGCGCTCGATCAGCTCGAGCACCTGCGGATCGCGCCACAGGTGCAGCACGAGGCGCTGCAGGACGTGGCTGACCCAGCCGGGGCCGCACTGCTGGCGTCCCTGCACGCGTGCGAGCGTCTGCGGATCGGCGGCGAGCACCGCCAGGCGCAGGTCGGGTCCGAGCGCCTTGGCGACCGAGCGCGTCGCCGCCCAGCGCTCGAGCCCGGTGACAGTCGTGTGCAGCCCGCTCCCCGCGACGGGCCCGAGATGGTCGTCCTCGATCACGAGCGTCGGCGACGGCCCGGTCGTGCCGGGCGCCTTCGCGAGGACGCGGCGCAGCTGCGCCGCGCGGCGCGCGTCGAGCGCGGCGCCGGTCGGGTTCTGCCCGCGCGGGGTGATGATCGCGGCGCTCGCGCCGCGCTCGATGGCGGCCTGCAGCTCGGCGGGCCGCATGCCGCGCTGATCGACGGCGACCGCCTCCAGGACGAGGCCGCGGGCGCGCAGCAGGTCGAAAAGCGCGGCGTAGCCGGGGTTCTCCACGGCGACGCGGTCGCCGGGCCGCAGGTGGGCCTCGATCACGCGCTCGATGCCGTCGAGCGCGCCACTGACGACGAACGGCGCCTCGCCGGGGATCCCGTCGGCGCGCAGCTGCTCGTGCGCGAGCGCCGCCAGCTCGGGCACCGCAGCAGGCTCGCCGTAGAGGCGAACGGGCAGCTCCGTGCGGGCGAGCGCGCGCGACAGATCGGGCAGCAGCGCGGGATCGGGATTGCCCAGCGACAGATCCTGCGCGCCGGGCGGGACAGGCAGCGCCGCGCGCGCCGAGCCGATCGGCGGGCGCTCGCCGATGCGCGTGCCGCGGCGCGGCTCGCTGACCACCACGCCGCGCCGGCGCAGCTCGGCCAGCCCCGCGGCGACGGTCACGGGGCTCAGGCCCACCGCGACCGCCAGGCGCCTGACGGAGGGAAGCGCCTGCCCGGCCACCAGCTCGCCGCGCGCGACCGCGCCTTCGACGTCCGCGACGAGCTCCGCGGCACTGCCGGCGGTTATCCGATATTGTTTCAGTTCAGTCACGTAACTGTACTATTACAGATTAAATATTAAATGAGAGGATGACCGGTGTCCGCTCCCGCGCACAGCCGCTCCGACAACCATTCGGCCAGCCAGCCCGACGCGCCCCACGCTGGGGCCTCCGCGCGGCCCGGGCCGGCCTCCGAGCGCGTCCGGCTGCGTCGCAAGCGCGAGCGCGGCAGCCACGATCGCGCGCTGATCGACGCGATCCTCGACGAGGCGCTGATCGCGCACCTCGGTATCGCCGACGAGCGCGGGCAGCCGTTCGTGATCCCCACGCTGCACGCGCGCCATGGCCATCTCGTCTACGTGCACGGTTCGAGCGCAGGCCGCACGCTGCGCGCGCTCGACGCAGGTACGCCCGCCTGCCTGACCGTGTCGCTGCTGGACGGCCTCGTGCTCGCGCGTGCGGCCATGCACCACTCGGCCAACTACCGCTCGGTGATGCTGCTCGGAGAAGCCCGCAGCGTCGTCGAGCCGACGGAGAAGCTGATCGCGCTGGAGGCGATCGTCGAGCACATCGTGCCCGGCCGCTGGTCGGAGGCGCGCCCGCCGAGCGAGAACGAGCTGAAGGCGACGTCGGTGCTCGCACTGCCGATCGACGAGGCCTCGGCGAAGGTTCGCAGCGGCCCGCCACAGGACGACGAGGACGATTACGCCCTCCCGACATGGGCCGGCGTCGTGCCGATCGTCAGCCAAGCGGGCGAGCCGGAGCCCGACCCACGGCTGGCGGCGGGCATCGCGCCACCGCGCTCGGCGAGCGCCTACGCGCGCCCGGGCAGGCCGTGACCCCGTAGGTAGGCCTCGGCGTCCATCGCCCGCCCGCCGGGCGGCTGCACGACGAGCAGCTCGAGCGCTCCGGAGGCGCAGAGAACCAGCAGGCGCCCGTCGCGGCTGACGACACCGCGCCGCTCGCCCGCGCCGTGCCCGCCGGGCTCCCCCGCCCCGTGCTCGCGCGCCGGATCCGGCGCCGGCGAGGGGTCAGGCGCCAGCGCCGCGCGGTGCACGCCGAGCAGCGAGCCGTCGGGCAGCTCGACGCGGGCGCCGATGTGCGGATGAAGCGCCCGCACGACGCGCTCCAGCTCGCGCGCGTCACGCGACGGGTCGAGCAGTCGATCCTGCGGGCCGATCTTCTCGGCATAGGTCGCCGGCGCCTCGTCCTGCTCGACGAACGCAGGCGGGCGTCCCTGCGCTTTCTCCTCGAGCGCGCGGAGCAGCAGCGCGGCGCCGAGCTCTGCTAGGCGCGGCGCGAGCGAGCCGTACGTGTCCTCCGGCCCGATCGGCTCCGGCGCGGCCAGGCACACCGGGCCGCTGTCGAGACCCGCGGTGAGGCGCAGGATCGAGACGCCGGTCTGCTCGTCGCCGGCCATGATCGCGCGCTCGATGGGCGCTGCGCCACGCCAGCGTGAGAGCAGCGACGGGTGCACGTTGAGCAGCTCGTGCCGGGAGAGCAGCGGCTCCTTGATCAGCGCGCCGAACGCGCACACGACGACCGCCTCCGGGGCAACGCTCGCGATGCGCTCGACCGTCGCCGCGTCGTTGACGCTGTCGGGCTGCTCGAGCGCCAGCCCCAGCGCACGCGCTCGCTCGGCGACCGGCGGCGAGGCGAGCCGCCTTCCGCGACCGCGCGGGCGGTCGGGACGCGTCAGCACGAGCGCGGGACGGTGGCGCGCGCTGGCCGCCAGACGCTCGAGGATAGTCGCCGCGAAGTCGTTCGTGCCGAGGAAGACGGTGCTCAATCGGGCCGCGGCAGGCGGCCGCTAGGCGGCGCTCGCCGTCTCCTGCGCCTCGCGCATCGCGCGCATCGCCTCCTTGCGCGCCTCGCGCGAGATGCGGTCGAGGATCAGCACGCCGTTCAGATGGTCGATCTCGTGCTGGATGACGCGCGCCGGCAGCCCCTCGGCCTCGATCTCCAGCTCCTCGCCGCTCGCGTCCTGCGCGTGCACCCGCACGCGCATCGCGCGCTGCACCTCGACGTGCACGCCCGGCAGGCTGAGGCATCCCTCCAGCGCACCCTCCTGCTCCTCGCTCTCCCACTCGAGCACAGGGTTCACCAGGGCCGTCAGCTCGTCCTCGGGAAACGCGCGGTAGACGAGCACGCGGTGAAGGATCCCGAGCTGAGTCGCCGCGAGGCCGACGCCGAGCGCGTCGTGCATCAGCTCGCCCATCCGCTCGATCTCCCGCTTCAGCTCCTCGTCGAAGCGCTCGACCGGCAGCGCGCTCGCGCGCAGCACCGGGTCGCCGAGCTTGCGCACGTACCGCAGCGCCGCGTCGCGTCGCGCGCGCGTCTCGGGATCGAGCTCGGCGGGCTCCGGCGCGTCCTGCTCGCGCTCGACCTCGACGTCGGCGTCCTCAGACGCCGGGGCCGGGAGCTCCTCGAGCTCCGTCGGTCGCTCCTCGAGCGCCTGCTCGTCGCGCGTGTCTTCCTCTGCGTCTGCGGCCATCTAAGCGCTCAGTTTATGAGGCGCGAGGGAAGCAGGCGCGGCGAGCGACGAGCGAGTTATCTCTTCAGCTTCTCGGTCATCGTCTGCGCGAGCGAGAACGGGCTGCCGCCAAGCGAGGACTGGAAGGAGAAGCCGATCGCGATCGGCAAGCCCCTTTTGTGCCGCAGCGCGTTCTTCAACGCCTTCAGCGCGGATGCGCTCGGCTTCAGCGTGACGGTCACGGTGCCCGCGACCACGACCCTGGTCGTCTTGGCGAAGACAATCTTCGCTGGCCGGCACTTGCCGCCCAGTTTGATGAAGCCCCTCGTGCAGCTGCTCGACGAGAACGCTCCGAACTTGCCGTTCTTGAACATCGCGACCGAGCTGAACTTGCCGGGATTAACGACCGACGTGGTGAACGTGATCACGCCTGTTTTGGCATTCAGACGCCCGTGCGGGGGCGGAAAGTGGCTGTTCGGAAGAACGGCGTCCGCGCCCGTCGGCGTCGATGTCGAGCCCGTAGTCGATGTCGAGCCCGTAGTCGATGTCGAGCCCGGAGTCGATGTCGAGCCCGGAGTCGCCGCCGTCACGAGGATCTGGTGCGAGGTGGAGTTCGTTTCGCCGCCGTTGTCAGTGACCGTCAACGTGACCGTGTATGTGCCCGGGGCACCGTACGCATGACTCGGCGTCGCGCCGCTGCCAGCGCTGCCGTCGCCGAAGTCCCAAATGAAGGTCGCGATCGACCCGTCGGCGTCGGCCGAGCCAGCGCCGTTGAAGCCCACCGTCGAGCCGGCCGTGGTCGGGTTGGGCGAGATCGTGAACGACGCGGTCGGGGCCAGGTCGTTGGGGGTCAATGCGAAGTTCTGCGTCGCCCACTGCGAACTGCCCAGAGCGTTGGGTCCATTGAACTGATTGGAGCCCCACACGGCGTTATTGCTATTCGGGTCGACGCTCGCGCCAGCGTAGTCGCCCCAGCGACATGGTTCAACTCCGCCCGATTCGCTGGGACAGCTGAAGTCGGCGTCGACCGCACTCGACGACGCGAGCGTGATCGGGCTGTTCATCGTGCCAAGCGGCGCCGAGCCGATCCGTGACTGGGCAACGATCTGGACCAGGGCGCTGTCGCTGCCGGTGTCGTAGTTGATCACCGCGCCCCCCGCGAGCGTCGGCGCGATCGCGCCATTGAAGACGAACTTGGTGGGATCGGAGATCGTGCCGACTTGCCGCGCTTCCAATTTACTCGGAACGAGCTCGTACCAGCGCACAACGCTGCGCGTTCCGCCGGCGATCGTGTGCTGCGTCCACACGGCCTCGGCGCCACCGGCGTTCGGATCGGCCGCAGCCACCGCCTGGGTGAGACGGGTGTCGCTCGAGTCGAGATGGTCACCCGTTCCGGGCTGGGGCACGCTGGGCGGAAATGAAAACGTCGGCACCGCAGGAGCGCCCAGCTGTTCCAGTTTCGGTGCTCCCCCAGTTCCGCCGACTCGCCAGATCATGACGTTTTTCCCGCCTACGTCGGCGGCCACGACATATCCTTCGGCGGATTCGTCGGCGACGGTCGCCGGCTCTGGCGTGAATGCAGGATTTCCGGCAACCAGGGTTTTTAGGGGTACCGTCGGGCTACCGAAGGCCGACAGCGGAGGGGCTGCTTCGCAGGCTACAATCGCTCCGCTTGACGGTTTGGGGAGCGAGAAGATTCGAGCCGTGGTGAATTCTTCGAATCCGGATGATTCGAAGCTGTTCGTTCCGATGATGATGTGTGAGGCATCAAGCCCGAGCTTAGGATAATCCTCGAACGTTTTTTCACCTACGAAGCTGTAGGAGTAGTGGCACCAGCCGCCTCCCGCTTTTGTGCTCAGATTGGTCGGGTCGCTCGTCTTGGAGAACCCCATGTACAAGATGTTGGCGCCCGGCGAGCAGCGGATCGCCACATAGAACCAGCGTTTGGTGCTCGGGTCGTATTTGATCTGCGGGTCGCAGACTTCTTCGCCCTGCACGAACGTATCGATCGCGACGGGCGATTTGACTGGCGATTGGATCAGCGTCAGTCCTTCGCGTGCGTAAGCGGCCACCTCGTCGTTAACGATCTCGACGTAGTCGTCGGGGCCGATCGCGCCGGTGGTGTCGGGCGGCGTGATATCGGCGCCAGCTTCTTCGATCTGGGCTTCCGCGCTGATACCGGCCTTGTTAAGCGTGCCGAAGACCGCGGCCGCAGGCGACGATCCCGATGTCGCGAGCATGGCTGGCGCTGCGGTTCTCCCGCTGGAGGCTCTGGTTTGCGCAACGTGATCGGCCTTCTGCTTCGCTAGGGCGTATCCGGCGGGGTCGATGACGCGCAACGGCACGATCGTCCGCGTGGCTGCCGTCCGGGGACCCTTAGGCGGATTAGCCACCTGCCCGTGAATGGTCGCCGATGGCTCGAGCGTTTTACCGTGCCCAGCCGCCAGGGCAGTTCCCGGAACGCACGCGAGACCGGAGACGAGCAGCGCCAGCACCAACGGGCGTCGTCTGGTGACGGTTGAAGTGCGCGTCGGGCTACGCAACCTGGACTCCCGAGGATTGACTTGACCGGATGACCGCTGGCCAAGCGTCCCGGCGCGGGCAAGCATAGCGCCGCATCCGGCGCGCCTATGCACCCGGATTGCCCGCCTGGACACGTTTACTACTGCGGATCGACGTCCACGCTGAAGTTGACGGCCGCGTGCTCGCGCATCGCAGCGACGCGCTGGACGGCCTCGCCGATCGCCGCGACTGCCGGCCGGCGCTCGGCGGCCTTGACGAGCAGGACCTGGCGCTCGCGCCCGCGCAAGCGGAACAGCGCCGCCGGGCCGAGCACGTCGCTCCCGGGCGAGGAGGGCGAGAGCAGCGCTCGCAGGGCTGCCGCGGCCGCGTGCGCGTCGCGCGACTCGACGGCGCTGCAGACGATCCTGATCAGATGTGAGAACGGCGGGTAGGCGAGGGCTTCGCGACGCTGCAGCTCGCCGGCCAGGAACCCGTCGCTGTCGTGCCGCGCCGCGTGCTCGATCGCGCGCGCCTGTGGTGCGATCGTCTGCACGAGCACGCGGCCTTCTCGGCCGCGCCCGACGCGCCCCGCGAGCTGGGCGATCAGCGCGAACGTCCGCTCCTCCGCGCGGAAGTCGGGGAAGCGCAGCGTGGCGTCGGCGTCGAGCACCACGCCCAGTGCCACGTCGGGGAAGTCGTGGCCCTTGGCGACCATCTGCGTGCCGATCAGCACGCCGCAGTCGGCCGCCTCGAAGCGTCGCAGCAGCCCCCCCGCGCCCGAGAGGACGTCGGCATCGAGGCGGAAGATCGGAAAGCCGCCGTCGTCGAGCACGGCGCTCAGCTCGTGCTGCACGCGCTCGGTCCCGGCACCGTGCCTGGCGACGGACATCGACGAGCACGTACCGCAGCGCTCCGGCGCGGGCTCGCGGTGGCCGCAGTGGTGGCAGCCGACGAAGCCCTCGGCGCGGTGCAGGACGAGCGCGACGTCGCAGTGCGGGCAGCTCCATACGCGACCGCACGAGCGGCAGGAGAGGAAGTTGGACCAGCCGCGGCGATTGAGCAGCACGATCGCCTTGGCGCGCGCCGCGCGCACCTCCGCGAGTGCCTGCGCGGTCTCCGGGTGCAGGCCGTGCTGGGCGATCTCCGGCCCGTCGCCGCGCATGTCGAGCACCTCGACGGTCGGCAGCGGCCGCCCATCGACCCGCCTCGGCAGCCGCGAGGGGCGCGTGCGGTGTGCGCTCTCGGCGCGCGGCGTCGCACTGCCGAGCAGCAGCAGCGCCTCGCTGCGCCGGGCCCGCTCGGCGGCCACGTCGCGTGCGTCATAGCGAGGATCGCCTTCGTGCTTGTAGGACGCGTCGTGCTCCTCGTCGACGACGATCAATCCCAGCTGCTCGATCGGCGCGAAGACGGCCGAGCGCGGACCGACACAGATACGCGCGTCGGCCTCGCGCAGGCGCCGCCACTCCGCATAGCGCTCGGCTGGGCGCAGCTGGGAGTGAAGCACCGCGACGGTCTCGCCGAAACGTTCGATGAAGCGCCCGACGATCTGCGGCGTCAGGGCGATCTCGGGGACGAGCACGATCGCCCCGCGGCCGTGCTCGAGCGCGATCTGCGCGGCGCGCAGGTAGATCTCCGTCTTGCCGGATCCGGTCACGCCGTGCAGCAGCCGCTGCTCGACGCCGCGATCGCGCAGTGCGCCCTCCAGCGAGGCGAGCACGGCCTGCTGGTCGGCGTTCAGCACGGGCGGCTCGCCCGCGCGCGATCCGACCGCCAGATGAGACGGGCGAGGCACGGCGCGGCGCTTTCGCCCGCTCAGCCTGCGGGTCGCGCCGGGCGGCAGCACGAGCGCCAGCGCGCGAGCGATCGTCGAGCAGTACTCCGCCGCGATCCACTCGGCGAGCGCGACCATCTCGGCGGGCACGCCGAGCTCCAGCGCGCGCAGCGGCGCGAGCAGCTTCTCCGCGGCCACCTCGCTGGAGTCCGCGAGTCCCACGACCACCCCCAGCACCTCCCGCCGCCCGAACGGCACGACGAGCATCGAGCCTACGTCCACCGCGCCACCGCGCAGCTCCTCGGGCAGCCGGTAGTCGAACGGCCCGCGCAGCGCGCGCGCCGTCGTCATCGGCTCTACCTGGGCGATCGAGGACACGGCCCGGACAGTAGAGCGGTGTCCGGACCACGCGGAGTAACCGGCATCCGGCCTTCTGGCCGGGTCGGGCCGGCTTGTCCTAAAGGCCGGCGGCGGAGCGCAGCGCGTCGGCCTTGTCGGTCTTCTCCCAAGTGAAGTCGCGGTCTTCGCGGCCGAAGTGCCCGTAGGCGGCGGTCTTCTGGTAGATCGCGCGGTGCAGTTTTAGCTCCTCGCGGAAGGCGCCCGGGCGCAGGTCGAAGACCTGATCGACGGCCCGCGCGATCTGGCCGCGCGTGCGGCCCTCCTTCTCGGTGCCGAACGTCTCGACCATCACGGACACGGGGTGCGAGACGCCGATCGCGTAGGCGACCTGCACTTCGGCGCGGTCGGAGAGTCCGGCGGCGACGATATTCTTGGCCACCCAGCGGGCCGCGTAGGCAGCCGAGCGATCGACCTTGGAGGGGTCCTTGCCGGAGAAGGCCCCGCCGCCGTGGCGCGCCATGCCGCCATAGGTGTCGACGATGATCTTGCGTCCCGTCAGGCCGCAATCGCCCATCGGGCCGCCGATCACGAAGCGCCCGGTCGGGTTGACGAGGAAGTTCCTGACGAGCTTCTTCTCGTCGTACAGGTCGGCGGGCAGCACCGGGCGCAGCACGTGCTCGAGCAGGTCCGGCTTGATCAGGGTCTCGCTATCGATCCCGTCGGCGTGCTGCGTGGAGATGAGGATCTTCTCGATCTCCACCGGACGCCCGTCCTGGTAGCGGACGGTCACCTGG
>Ga0193729_1000741_pt1 | contig 16944 bp, 15 predicted proteins | sample U1c2metaG_FD_143036 | JGI IMG/M metagenome (GOLD analysis project Ga0193729, IMG submission 143036) | Soil microbial communities from a riparian zone of the East river system, Colorado, United States - U1c2 | ecosystem: Environmental > Terrestrial > Soil > Riparian zone | place: USA: East River...
AACAAGACGAACACGTTATTCCCGGGCACCCGGCTTCAAATGCGTTATGTGGTCGCACCCTCCTGTCTTGTAGCAAAAAGCGGACAGGTTACCGACAACCCATGTCAGGAGTTCTGAACTTGAGACACGCGGATAAGGCACACTTTGCTGGGAAAGGAACTGCAAATGGCGAGGGGACGAAAGGGGCGGTATCCGAACGAGTTCCGTCGAATGGCGGTCGAGCGAATGATGCAATGCGAGAACATCGTAGCGTTGTCGGAGGAGCTGGGTGTTCATCGGCGGATGTTGTACAAGTGGCGTGCTAAATTTGACCCTGTTGACATCGGCGACGAACCGCCGTCGGAGAACCCGCGCGAATCGACGCTCCGCAAAGAGGTCAGCCAGCTAAAGCGACTGCTGGCCGAAAAGAGTCTGGAGTTGGATTTCTTCAAAGGTGCCTTGCAAAAAGTCGAGGCTCGACGCCAGAAGAACGGTATCAGTGGCGAGAAGGCCTGTACGACGAAATCCAAGAAGTGATGCCTTTGCAAGGCAGCTTAAGCATCGAGCGAATGTGTCAGCTGGCCGGAGTCAGCCGAGCCGGTTTTTATCGTTCTCTGCAGGACCGAGCACCAGCCGAGGAAGACCTGGAGGTGCGCAGCGTGATTCAGCAGATCGCTGTCGAGCATCGACGCCGATACGGGTATCGACGGATCAGTGCCGAGTTACGGCGGCGCGGGATGCTGGTGAATCACAAGCGTGTGTTGCGGATCATACGCGAAGACAACCTGCTGGCCGTGCAGCCGCGGGCGTTCGTGGTGACCACGGATTCCGATCACGAGTTCGAGGTCTATCTGAATCTCGCCAGTCGCATGAAACTGACGGGAAGGAATCAGCTCTGGGTAGCGGATATTACCTATATCCGTTTGAAGAAAGAGTTCGTCTACTTGGCCGTCATTCTCGACTCGTTTTCGCGGAAAGTAGTGGGCTGGGCTTTGGACCGCACGCTGGCGAGCCGGTTGCCGATCGCGGCCCTGGAACAGGCCATAGCCCAACGACAGCCACCACCAGGGTTGGTGCATCATTCCGACCGTGGCGTGCAGTACGCTTCCGGAGACTACGTTAAGATCTTGCGAAAGCACCAGATGATCCCAAGCATGAGTCGGCCGGCGAACCCCTATGACAACGCCAGTTGCGAAAGCTTTATGAAAACGCTCAAACGGGAAGAGATTTATGCGAACGACTACCGAGACTTAGAACACTTGCTCGGTAACATCGAGAACTTCATCGAACAGTACTACAATCGGTGCCGTTTACATTCGGCACTAGGGTATCGGCCGCCGGAAGAGTTCGAGCGAGAGGCGAATACCGGGGTGAATTCTGCTGGAGCAACCATGAGTTTTTTTCAGGCATGGGGAGATCTATCAGTCCGATGCGGGAAGAAACAATAGCGGGGAGCGACCCAAGGATCGCCCCCCGGCTCATCGTTCCGATGAGTCTCCAGCTGGCTATTCCTCGGCGAGTTGCTCTCCAGCAGAGCTCGCGTCCGCTTCACCAGCCGAGAGTCATCCTGAAGGAGAAGAGGAAGTTTGAGAAGGGAAAATCATTGAACTGCATGTGTGCCAATTCAAAACTGTCTCAACAGAGGGGTTCACCCACCGGACTGTGGCTTCTGCGTGTCCGCCGCCACGCCGGTTCGCTTGAGGCCATTGTGGCGCAGGCTCGGCGGCGCAATATCGCACTGGCACTGGGAATCCTGCTGCTGATTCTGGCCACAGTAGTATCCCTGGTGCGCTATTCCCGCCGCGCACAAGAAGTGGCCGAGTTGCAGATGAATTTTGTTGCCGGCGTCTCGCACGAGCTTCGCACGCACCCCATGCAAACCGGGCTTGCCGGCACGCGATCAACATCGCGCCGGTCGCGCCGAACTCCTGCAGACGCCCTTCTCACAATTCGAGCGAAATATCCGCGATCAACTCGCGAGAATGCTCGGCGGCGCGGGCTTCGATCCCGCGCGGGACATCGAAGGAATCACCGTCAACCGCTGGGCCCACGGCTATGCGTACGAATCCAGGCCCTACAACGCGCTCTTTGACCCGCAGTGGAAGGAAGGAGAGCAACCCTGGGTGCTCGGGCGAAAACGCTTCGGAAAGATCGCGATCGCCAATTCCGATGCGGGGGCTAGCGCGGCAACGGATGCCGCCATCGATCAGGCTTGGCGCGCCGTCGGCGAAGTCCTGCACGGCTAGCTGTTCCTCTAGATGTAACTTGACTCGGCCCGGAAATCCGGGTTACATGCAAAGCGCAACATTAAACCGTTTTAAGGAGCTCGAAATGGCCGGCTCTAAATTGTGCGCGCTTTGTTTAATGCTTGTAGGAACGCTGGCTGTGCGCGCCCAAAGCATCCATGTGGATGCAACGCCGGACCATGCCACGAACACCATTAGGCCGACCGAGGCCCTGGGCGCCGGCATCGACCGCCTGCCCTACGGCGCCGCAGATAAGCTCTTTGTGGAAGACACGATCAAACGGATTCTCTCCGCGGGATGGCAAACCGTAACTTATCGCCAGAACACGGAATTGCACGTGGAAGCCTGGCACTGGAATCCTCAGGGAACTTGGAGCGACCCCGCAGGAAAGGGATATTTCACCGGCAGCGCCGCACCTGGCACGGAATTGATCCGCCACTCCTACGGCTATCCGCTGCCGCATCGCGGCGTAACCCGCGATGATGGCACGGATACGGAAGGATATTCGCGTTTGACAGATGGCAATGAGGATTCCTATTGGAAGAGCAATCCGTATCTTTCGAAAGCATACGCGGGCGAAGACGACGCCCTGCACCCGCAATGGGTGTTTTTCGATTTGTCCAGCAGGCAAGATGTGAGCGCCATTCGAATCGCCTGGGCCGAACCCTTTGCCACCAAATATGCCGTGCAGTATTGGACCGGCGAAGATCCCATAAGGAAGCCCGCGCAGGGTTCGTGGCAGACGTTTCCCGGCGGCGGCGTGACGAATGGAAAGGGAGGTAGCGCGACACTGCAACTAGCCGCCGCACCTGTAAACGTTCAGTGGGTGCGCATTTGGATGACGGAATCTTCGAACACCTGCGATTCGCATGGCAGCGCGGACAAGCGCAACTGCCTGGGGTACGCCATCCGCGAGGTTTATCTGGGAACAACAACCAAGAATGGCAAATTTCACGATTTGCTCCGGCACACGCCGGACCAGGACCAGACCGCGACCTATTGCTCCTCCGTCGATCCATGGCATGAGCCTGCCGATTTGGCCGAACGGGCAGGAGACCAGATCGGCTTCGATCTCTTTTACACCAGCGGAGTGACGCGGGGCTTGCCCGCGATGATACCGATCGCCATGCTATACGGCACCCCGGAGGACGCCGCCGCGGAGATTGCCTACATCGAAAAGCGCGGTTATCCGATTTCCTACGTGGAGATGGGCGAGGAGCCTGATGGCCACTACACGCTTCCGGAGGATTACGCGGCGCTATACGTCCAGTTTGCGGAAGCGTTGCACCGGGTTGATCCGAAGTTGAAACTGGGCGGACCAATTTTCACCGGCGAGAACAAGGACATCGAAGTGTGGCCGGATGGCGATGGCAAAGCTTCATTCACCGGGCGGTTCATCGATTACCTGAAGTCCCATGGCAAGCTGGGACAGTTGGCGTTTTTCTCGTTCGAACACTATCCGGTCGATCCCGGAAAAGTGCAGTGGAGCAGTTTGTACGACGAAGCTTACCTGGTGCAGCACATCATGGACGTGTGGCGCGAGGATGGCGTGCCCGCGAATGTGCCATTTTTCATCACCGAGTCAAATCTTTCTTCCGCCTCGTCGGAAGCTTACATGGATATCTGGGGAGGGCTGTGGCTGGCCGACTATATCGGCGCGTTTCTGAGCGGCGGGGGCAGCGCTGTCTATTATTTTCATTACCTGCCGGAACCGATCGGCCGTGGGCACAATGGCTCTCCCGGAACGTTCAACTTTTTCTCTGCGGACAAGGATTTCAAGATCCGGCAGCCTTTGTCGCAATACTTCGTGAGCCAGTTGCTCAATCTGGAGTGGGTCCAGCCCGGCGATGGCGCGCACAAGCTCTTTGCTGCCGCCAGCGATATCCGCGACGGAGCGGGGCATGTACTCGTGACCACTTATGCGGCGCTACGGCCGGACCGGCAATGGTCCCTGCTCATCATTAACAAGGATCAGGAAAACGCGCACACAGTAAGCATTTCATTTGATGACGGGGAGAAAAAGGCGGCCGCAACCTTCTCCGGTCCCGTAAGCCTAATCACTTTCGGAAAGGCGCAGTATGCCTGGCATCCCAATCGAAACGGCGGCACCGCCGACCCGGATGGGCCTGCCATGAAATCCATCGTGAACGCCGGACCGTCCACAGACTTCTCGCTCCCGGCCGCTTCGGTCACGGTCCTTCGCGGCGTCATCTCGGCTTCAAAGCCGGGCTCAAAATGAAGATGCGGCCATTCGCAGAGAAATGTGTTACTGTCCTTAAGTAGACTCCCGAAGTAAAATTGCCTGAATTCCTTGTTGGGCGTGCTTTGCGGCTCCCCCCTCCAGCGATTTCAGCCAATTTAGAACTAACCTCTCGTAGTGTCTGGGAAGCGGCACTTTACCAAGATCCTGCGCTCGTGGTGCTTCGAAGAGTACAGGGAGAATTAAGATGAAGAGTTTATTTGTGGGCAACATGAGCTTCCAGACCACGGAGAGCGAACTGCGCGAGCTGTTTGCGCCGTTCGGCCAGGTAACGCGCGTTCACATGGCCATGGACCGTGAGACCGGCCGCGCGCGTGGTTTTGCATTCATCGAAATGCCCAACGACGCGGAAGCGGCGGCGGCCATGACTGCCCTCGATGGAAAAGAAGTTGGCGGGCGCAATTTGAAAGTGAACGAAGCGCGCCCGAAGGGCGAAGGAGGCCCGCCACGCGGCCCAAAGAGTTTTGGGGGGCCGAGTGGAGGACGCGGGCCCGGGGGTGGTGGACGCGGCAAGGGCGGCGACCGTTTTTCGAACGAAGATTACCGTGAGTCGGCGCGCCAGCCGCGCGAACCGCGCTGGTAGTTATCCTTTTCCATGGATGGGCTGGACGGCAGGGGCCAGGGCCCTCGCCGCACTCTGCTGTGAGGAGAGGCTTATGACCACGACATTTCAGAAGCGCCAGAAAGAAATGAAGCGCATCGAGAAGCGCAAAATGAAGGAAGAAAAGCGCGCGCAGCGAAAGCTGGATAAGCCCCCTGCCACCGAAATTACATACGATCCGGCGTCCGATCCAACCATCGATTGGAATCACAGCAACGAGATCAGCTCGCAAGAATGACTCCGGCTGAATTCAGCCACGGTCCCGCCGGCAGATTTCCTTCGCTGCCCTGTGCGAACAGCCGCGCCCGAATGAAATAGCAATCCACCCCGTCTTCTGTATAATTTTCTTCCAGCAGTCGTAGCCCAACTTTCACGGAGCTCTTCGTCATTCTTGGCGAAGAGGAAAATCATGCAGCCAGGCCGTCGAAATCCTTGTGTACTCATTCTGTTCGCCGCGGTCGCGGCTTTTTTCATCGTTGCGCCAGCCGCCGGGCATGCCGTCCTTCTGGAATCAAACCCGGCTCTGAAGAGCGTCGTATCGGGACCAGATGTTCCGATCAAGCTCCGCTTCAATGTCCGCATCGATGCGCTCCGTTCTCGCCTGACGCTGATCCGTCCGGACGGCTCCGCGCAACCTCTCGAGATCAGCAAGCAGACTTCTGCGGACACCCTCTCGGCGGAGGCCACCGGCTTAGCCGCTGGAGCATACCGTCTTCGCTGGCAAGTGCTGGCCTCCGACGGCCACATCACCCGCGGTGAAATACCTTTTACTGTATCGCCGTCCTGACCGGCATTCATGGCGCGCCTGCTCCAAGTCTTTGGCTTCCTCTCCGTGCTCTTCCGCGGCGCGACCCTCACGTTTCAGTCCCTCGCGATTGGCGGCATTGTTTTTTTGATCTTCTTCGTCCGCCGCGTGAATGAAAATTCGGCGGCGCTCCAGCAAGCCTGTCTGCGCTGGATTCGGCGCGCGGCAATCACGCTGGCTGCGATGCAGATCTCATACGTTCTGGCGAACTCCATCATTCTGAGGCAGTCTGCCAACATGTCTCTTCGCGAAGTCGCCGGCGCGAATTTCGTCCTCGCCGGTGCAATCGGCATCGTGTCGGCCCTCACCGTGATCGCTCTTACTGCTGCAACGCGCTCTACCAGCTACACCGATCTGCTTCTTCCCGCGGTAGCCATCATCACCTCGTCGGTTATGACCAGCCACTCCATAGCTCGCCTGGACTATCGGGCGCCGCTAGTCGCCTTCACCTTTCTGCATCAAGCGGCCACCGCGGTTTGGCTTGGCGGCCTGCCGTACCTGCTAATTGCCATCCGGCGAGCGCCGGCCGCGGACTTCGCGCGCCAGCTCAGCGCCAGATTCTCGCAACTCGCTCTGGTAAGCGTCGCAGTGCTTGCTTCCGCGGGTCTGCTGTTGAGTTTTGCTTACGTTGGCTCATTCAAAGCGGTTTACGGTACTTCCTACGGGGTGATGGTCGCCACCAAAGTGCTCCTCTTTGGCCTTCTTTTGTTCCTTGGCGCGCTCAATTTTCAGCTCGTCCGCCGCGGACCGGCCAGCTCCATTCTTGCCAGCTTGAAGCGCTTCGGCGAAGCTGAAATTGGCATCGGCGTTACTGTAATCCTCACCGCCGCTTCACTCACCTCGCTCCCTCCCGCTGCCGATCTCACTCACGACCGCGTCACCGGTCAAGAAATCTTTGCCCGCATGTCTCCACGTTCGCCAAGATTCGCCAGTCCGACCGTTCAGGAGCTCCCCGAAGACGTCTACGCCGCTCAGAAAAAAGCATTCGAATCCGGCTCGCTCTCGACCGAATCCTACGTTCCCGGCCAAACCGGAACGCGCCCGAACACTCCCGCTGAAAAGGCTTGGTCGGAGTACAACCATCACTGGGCTGGCATCGTCGTTCTCTCGATGGGACTGCTGGCCCTTGTCGCGCAAGCGGGACAAGTCTCCTGGGCGCGCCATTGGCCGCTCGCTTTTTTCTGCCTCTCGGCATTTCTTCTCTTACGGAGCGATCCAGAGACCTGGCCTCTCGGGCCCGTCGGCTTCTGGGCGACTCTCGCGGATCCCGAAGTCTTGCTGCATCGCTTTTTCGCCCTGCTCCTAATCGCTCTGGCGGTTTTTGAATGGCGCGTTCAAACTGGCCGCGTGGCCTCCGGCCGTGCACGGCTGGTCTTCCCTGTCCTCGTCGCCGTTTCCGGCGCTTTGCTCCTCACCCATTCCCACAGTCTCGGGAACCTCAAGGAAGAAGTCCTCGCCGAGCTAAGCCACACCCCGCTTGCTATTCTCGCGGTGACTTTGGGATGGTCGCGCTGGCTAGAACTGCGCCTTCCTGCCGAAAATCAAAGCCGAAATGCAATGGCCCGCCTCTGGCCGCTTTGTCTCGTTCTGATCGGCGTAGTCCTGTTGAACTATCGCGAAATGTGATTCCAGGATTTCATCCCGGAGCAGGGAACTAGTGCGGAGGGAAGTTTGGTTCCGGGACGTGGACTCGAACCACGATACTCAGCTCCAAAGGCTGATGTCCTACCGATTAGACGATCCCGGAACCGGCCCAAATAGTGTAGCAGACGCTCGCAAATGCGCCCAAGCGCCCCGCATCCATGGACTTTCCGGCCGCTCATTTTCCGTGCCATTCTTGGGCAGCAGGTGATAACGTTTCGGAGCCCGAACATGGCCTGCGGAGAAGGCTGTACGGCTCGAAACCTTCTCAATGACTAGCACGTAGTATGGACAGGGGAATGGTTCGCATGAAACGCCGGCTAATGTTGCGAGAACCGATCGGCGTGGCGCTGGAGACCCTGCGCGTGCACAAAATGCGCTCCTTCCTGATGCTGCTAGGCATCATCCTGTCGGTTTCCACCCTGATCGTGGTCATCGCATTAATCTCCGGGGTGAACCGCTACATCGCTGACCGCGTTGCAAATATGGGCTCAAATGTCTTTCTGCTGACCCGCTTTCCCATCATTACGGACGTGGAAGAGTACGTGAAGGCCAACCGGCGCAACAAAAAGGTCACTTGGGACGACTTCGAAGCTCTGCGCGATAATATGAAGCTGCCGGAGCGTGTAGGGGTGGAACTGCGCATTGATGGAAAAGTGCGCGCGGGCTCGCACAGCCTCAACGACACCAACATCCGCGGGGTGACTGCCAACATGGTGGATATTGACATCGTTACGCCCCGGGACGGACGCTACATCTCCGAGGGCGACGACCGTAGCCGGACCCAGGTCACGATGATCGGCAACGACCTGGTCACCAAACTCTTTCCAGACGTTGACCCCATCGGCCACGAACTTTTGATCGAGGGTCGGCCCTTCCAGATTGTCGGCATTGCGAAAACCATCGGAACGGCCTTCGGCCAATCGCAGGATAATTTTGCGTATATACCGATCCAGACGTATTTCAAGATGTATGGAACAAACGACACGATTTGGCTCAACATTCAGGCACGCGGCGCGGAGTGGATGGATCAGACGCAGGACGAAGCGCGGGCGATGATGCGGGCGCGGCGCCACCTGTCTCCCAACGAAAAGGATAACTTTGGCATCTTCGACCAGGCCACGCTGATGGAATTATGGAAAAACTTGACGGGTGTAATCGCTACGGCCATGGTGGGGGTAGTCTCTGTCTTCTTGGTGATCGGCGGCGTCGTCATCATGAACGTGATGCTCGCCACCGTCACGGAGCGGACGCGCGAAATCGGCATCCGTAAAGCTCTCGGCGCCAGCCGCAACGACATTCTCCTGCAATTCCTGGTCGAAGCCGCGGTCATGGCCGCGGTGGGCGGCGCCATTGGCGTCGGCCTAGCCTACGGAATCGCGGGCCTCGCCACGGCAACGACGTCCGTACCCATGCACGTTCCCGTTCCCGCGGTTTTGCTCGCGGAGCTGATCTCCGCCGCCGTTGGCGTTTTCTTCGGCGTTTATCCGGCCCGCCGGGCCGCAAACCTGCAACCCATCGAAGCGTTGCGCCAGGAATTGTGAGAGCCATGGAAGTCACCATGCGCATGAACATCGGCGAGAACGCTCGGATGGCTCTCACCACTCTGCGTGAGAATAAGATGCGCTCCTTTCTCACCGTTCTCGGCGTGGTCATCGGCATCACCGCTCTTCTTTCCGTCGTCTCCATCCTCGTCGGCGTCTACGGTGACGTGAACGCGTATTTATCCGACTACGGATCAGAAACCCTTTTCATCTTCCGCTTCGATCCCGGCATCCACGCCGGGAGACTTAGTCCGGATGAACGCGCGCGCAAACCCCTCTCGCTTGAAGATGCCGAGGCCATCGCTCAATTGTGTTCCGCGGTTCGTGCGGTCACCGCCAGTGTCTATCCACGATGGACGGATGAAGGTCCCAGTCGCGGGCCAGTCACCGCCCGCTATCTGGGGAAGGAAGTATCGGGCATTGATTACAACGGGACGCTTCCTTCCAACGAAGAGGTGTTCAATTCCAGGCCGAAAAGCGGGCGGTTCTTCAGCGACGCGGAAAACATGCATCGTGCCGACGTCGCCGTCATCGGGCCCGATATCGCCAAGACCCTGTACCCGGATCTGGATCCGCTCGGAAAACCCATCCAAATTGACGGTATCTCGTACGAAGTTATTGGCGTTCTTGAGCCTCGCAAAGGCCAACTCGTCAAGGATCAATCCGCGGACAAGGCGGTGATGGTTCCTTATCGCACCTATCACAAACATCTCCCGCAGGACGACGAAAATATGATCGGTGCCGTCGCTTATCCGGGCCGCATGTCGGAAGCCGAGGACCAGATCCGCGGGGTGTTGCGGCGCCGTAGAAACGTGCCCTACAGCAAGCCTGATAACTTTGGAATATCCAGCGCGCAGCAGATCGCCGATCAGTTTCGTCAAATCACCGCGTCCGTGGCACTTTTGATTTCCGTCATCAGTTCCATCGGACTTCTTGTCGGCGGCGTCGGCGTGATGAATATTATGCTGATGTCCGTCACGCAGCGCACGCGCGAGATTGGCGTGCGCAAAGCCATCGGCGCGCGCCGCCGCGACGTCATCTGGCAGTTCCTCACCGAAGCCGTGGTGCTCACGGGCGCGGGAGGCGTCATCGGCGTGTTGCTCGGCGGCGGTATCAGCCTGCTGATCAACCTTGCGGTGCCGAGTCTTCCCTCGTCCGTTCCGCTCTGGGCCGTGGTGCTCGCCGTGGGCGTTTCCATGAGCGTGGGCCTCTTCTTTGGGATGTATCCCGCCATCAAAGCCGCCCGCCTCGATCCCGTCGAGGCCCTGCGCTACGAGTAGTCGGCCCGGGATCCGCGGGATCGCCGCTGTGCGCCAAGAGGAGGTTTCTGCTAAATTGGTAGAGTTGTTTCCATCGCGGGAGAGGTGGCCGAGCGGTTTAAGGCGCACGCTTGGAAAGCGTGTGTAGGTTAACCCCTACCGTGGGTTCGAATCCCACCCTCTCCGCCAGTCTAGCAATGCTTCTTTCTTGGCTTCTTTCTTGGCTTCTTTCTTGGCTTCTTTCTTGGCTTCCTGCGCACGCGGATGCTCGGCAGCCCCCTCTGAATCGCACACCCTCGCGCCATTGCAAAAGGGCGAAGGACACGACTTAAATGATGAACCCAACCCTTGTCGCAGGGCTGGTCTGCTGCGCCGCATCCAACTTGACGCTCCACCGGATTCGCGGCTCGCTCGGCTTATGGTGCGCTGGGCGTGACCACCCGGATGCGATTGCTGCCAGCATCCGAGAGGAAGACTCTGCCGGACCAGTCCCGGGGGCAGTACATCCCCGCGGGCGTGCCGAGACTTGCGCTGCTGGCATGTCCGCCATCCCCAGTAAACGCTTGAACGCCGTTACCGGCTAAAGTGGTGATGATCCCGGTCTTGGCATCTACTCGACGGACACGAAAATTTCCAACATCGCCGATGTAAAGGTTGCCGGCAGCGTCCACAGACACCCAGCTAGGATTGTTCAAGCTAGCCGAGATGGCCGAGAGGCCGTCGCCAGCGTAAGCATGCACTCCGTTGCCGGCCACCGTGGTGATGATTTGAGTCGCGGCGTCGACCCGGCGGACACGATTGTTCCCGGAGTCGGCGATGAAGAGATTACCCACAGTGTCCATAGCGAGACCGTGAGGAGCAAACAAACAGGCATTGCTGGCCGGGCCGCCGTCGCCGCAATAGAATGTTGGGGCCGAACTACTGCCGGCTACCGTCATGATGATGTTTGTGTTGGCATCCACGCGGCGAATGACGGGGCCCGTAGAGACAAACAGGTTGCCCAGCCGATCAAGGACCACATCCATGGGTGAAGCCATGGTGGCAAGCGTCGCCGGGCCACCATCGCCGGAATTTCCACCTCGCCCGCCACTGCCCGCCACGGTGGTGATGATTCCGGTAGTTGCATCGACACGGCGGACACGAAAGTTGCCCCAATCAGTGATGAAGATGTTGCCGTGGGCATCCGCGGTCAATCCACTGCCACTGAAGTTGGCTTGCGTAGCAAGGCCGCCATCCCCTAACCCGTCGGCAGGATTGCCGCCCCCCGCTACCGTGGTGATCTTACCTGTGGCGGCTTCGATGCGGCGGATGCGGCGATTGTTGGTGTCGTAAGCCAGGAGATTGCCGGAGGGATCCGCGGTCAACCCCTGGGGCACGTAAAGAGAGGCATCTAGTGCCGGGCCGCCATCACCATAAAAACGCAATTCGCCATCTCCAGCCAGCGTGGTAATGATGTTGGTTGAGATATCGATGCGGCGGATGCGCCTGCTGTTTGCGTCAGCAATGACAAGATTGCCGGACGAGTCAATGGCCACACCAGCGGGGGCCATGCCGGCGTTCGTGCCCAGGCCGCCATCGCCGCTGAACCCGCTTTCGCCGTTTCCCGCAAAGGTGGTAATGATTCCCGTGGAGGCATCCACGCGGCGGACGCGATGGTTATACAAGTCGGTGATGAAGAGGTTCCCACCGTCATCCACCCGAACTCCGATGGGAAACCACAGGGCGGCGGCCGTTGCCGGACCTTCATCGCCGCTAAAGGAAAACTGCCCGTTGCCGGCGACAGTAGTGATGATTCCCGTGGCGGCATCTACCCGGCGGACTCGGCAGTTGTAGGCGTCGGCGATGAATAGGTTGCCGTTCGTGTCCACGGCGACTCCGCCAGGATGGTTCAGAGCGGCGGCGGTGGCAGGGCCGCCATCCCCGCTAAAAGTAAATCCGCCATTGCCGGCAACCGTGGTGATCATCCCTGTGGAAGCATCCACGCGGCGGATGCGGCCATTCTGTGAGTCGGCGATGAAGAGATTGCCATTTGTGTCAAAGGCGATTTCGCCCGGGAGGTTCAAGCTGGCGCTGGTGGCCGGACCGCCGTCGCCGCTATAACCGCCGCTGGAATAGCCTCCGGTCCCGCTACCGGCAAACGTGGTGATAGCCCCTGTGGAGGCATCCACCCTGCGGATTTGGTTGTTGAACTTATCGACAAAGAAGATGTTTCCGTTACGGTCTACGGCGATCCCGTTGGGAACGTTGTCGACGCCCATGTCCAGCGAGGCGTCTTTCGCCGGGCCACCGTTGCCATTGAAATTTTCCACTCCGCTGCCCGCCACCACGCGTATCTTGCCGGCCGTGTCCACTACAAATATTCGATCTCCCCAGGGAGCAGCGATGTAGATGTTGCCAGCAAAGTCGGTTGCCACCGCTGTTGGCACTGGAATGTTTGCCGAGAGGGCCGGGACGCCGTCGGGACCTCCTCCGGCATAGGTATGGATGATGTTGTTGCGAATCCGGGGTGTTGCGGCGAATTGGGCATGAACCTTGGAACCAGAAAACAACGCGAAACACAGAATCAGCGGAATACTCACCTTGCGCATTTTTCCTCCTGGAATCAGGCCGCTGGGCGCGTGATCCGCTTGCGTTCGTTGTGAATTGACGTTCCATTCCTATGCCGATTGGAGGGCAATCGGAAATCATGCTTATGCCGGGCGCCAAGCACGCGTTAACATGCTGCAGAGTGGCGTTCTTCCTAAACACCAAACTCCAGCTTGAGATTGTGCAATTCTTAAACACACCCTCCGCGGTAGCCGGTTCAGCTGCATTTGCTTTTCTCCGAGACCCGGTTACCTTGCGGCCGCTCAAGGTATGCTCTCGAATGAACTAAAGGGCAATCCAGGATTCACCTTAAGATCGGCTTGGCAAATATCGCAACGGAGAGGGTTTTTCCCTTAAGGTGTTTTCTTTAACTTCAAGCTAAATGTGGCATCGCCGCATGTTGGAGTGCATCAAGCATGAAGGCGGGCACCTGGTTGAACGCTTCGCGGTCACCGAGAAATTGCGGCTTTGCGGTTATCAGGAAATAACTACGTCCGGCCCCGCCGGCCAACTAACAATCGCAAACCCTAGCTGCGGAGCGCTTGCGCGGCTTGCCAGAGGTGCCGGCGGTTGTGCGCCGTGATGAGCACGAAAGCGGAGTAGGCGTTATACTTCATTTTCTCTGCAAAGGGCGAAACGAGCCTTACGCGATCGAGCGCGAAGCCGCGGGCAGAATTCAGTTTCTCTTCCAGAAGCTTGCCGATTTCTTGGAATTCTCCCGAGGCGGCAGCAGGATCCTTCACCGCGATCGGTTGAAATGGAGCGCCAGTGGGAAGCCGCAGACGCGAAGGTGGCTCCAGCCAGTATTTTAAAAGACGCGCATTCCAGTTCAAGCGGAAAGGACCGCTTCCCGAAACTTTTCCCTCGCGCAATTGTTCGATGACAGAATCAAGGAGAGGAAGATAAGCGCGGTTGCTTAGATTCAAGTGCGCAATGCACTCTGCCGCAGACCAGCGCCCTTGCCCGGGATGGTGTTGCAGTTGTCCGGTCGTGTTGGAACCGAACATCACCTCAGCCTGCCGCGAATTCTCGCGCAGTTGTTGCAGGAGAGAATCGATTTGGCCGGCGGCTGTGGGCATGGAGATTTGACGCTTCCGGTAGTCTATCAGGTTGCGCCCACGGGTTCCGCGTGGACGCGGCAAAAGAATATTTTTCCGGAGGGCATTTTGTCACATCAAGAGAAGTCATCACTTTCGGGAAAATGGTTTGGGAAATGGGCGCTGATCACCGGAGCCAGCGCCGGGATTGGCGTGGCTTTCGCGAAAGAATTGGCGTCCGGCGGAACAAAGCTCGTGCTCACGGCACGCCGCAAAGATCGCCTCGAGGAATTGGCGCGCAGACTGACCGCAACCTGCAAGGTCAGCGTCGAGGTGTTCCCTGCTGATCTAGCGGATCCGAGCGCCCCGGAAAAGATTTTTGCCTTCACGAAAGAAAAAGGCATCGAAATCGATCTACTGATCAACAACGCCGGTTTCGGTCAATACGGCGAATTCACCGCGGTTGAAAAACAACGCTTGCTCGACATGGTGCAGGTAAATTGCCACGCGGTTGTGCATCTCACCCGGCTGTATTTGCCGGAAATGGTCGCGCGCCGGCGCGGCGATGTGCTCATTCTTGCGTCAACCGCCTCCTTCCAAGCCGTTCCCTATATTTCGACCTATGCTGCCACAAAGGTCTTTGATCTGCTGTTTGCAGAAGGGCTGGCCGAAGAGATGAAACCATATGGAATCCGCGTGTGCGCTCTTTGCCCAGGCTCGACGGAGTCCGAATTTCACGCTGTTTCCGGCAAGGAAAAATTCCAACGCCGTGTCGAGACAGCAGAAAAAGTCGCGCATACAGGACTGAAAGCCCTGGCTGCCGGCAAGAGTTACGTCATCTCCGGCCTCGGAAATTATCTCGGCGCTCACGGCGAACGCCTCGTCCCCCGACGCTTCGTAACCAGGATAGCCGGGAAAATGTTCAAGCCCGGGAACAAATAAAGAGCCCCTTCCCGCCGGCGGGCTAACGACCGCGAATGCATGTCGCAACTCCCCACTACCCGCCGGCGATTTCTCGACACGCGAGGGCCTTCACTTGCGTCTAACCCATTGTGAAAACAAAGACTTTCAAGCGTTCCATCCCGGTGACTTCTTCGGACGGGAACTTTTTCACCTCGCGCCGGGAATTGATACTTGAAACAGGGCAGAACGTCTTATCAGGGGAGATGAGGATCGCCGAGCAAGAGAGAGACGACGTTCTGTTGCGGCGGGCCGCCAAGGGCGATGAGGAGGCATTCACGCTCCTATACCGGCGGCACCAGGCGGCCATGTATCGCTTTGCGCTGCGCATGACGGGAAACTCCTGGTTCGCGGAAGAGATTGTGCAGGACGTGTTCATGACCTTGATGCGCGATCCGAAAAAGTATGACGCCACACGCGGAGCGCTAGGAGCATTCCTTTACGGAGTGGCGCGCAACCGCGTGATGAAACACCTTGAACGTTTGCCGCGGGAAATCCCGCTCGAGGAGAAGAACGAAGACGGCACGGGCGCCGGAATTGTTTTGCAGGAGGCGTCCACGCCGGCGATGTGGGTGGAAAAACGCGAACGCAGGCAGCAAGTGAGGGCTGCCGTGCTGGAATTGCCCGCGGAGTTTCGCGAAGCCGTGGTGTTATGCGAGCTGGAAGAAATGAGTTATGAGGAAGCCGCGAAAATGGCCGGATGCCCGATTGGCACGATTCGTTCGCGGCTGCATCGTGGAAGGGCTTTGCTGATGGCCAAACTGGAAATGTTTCGCGAGGTCCCCCGGCGCGCGAGCGCGGCGCGATGAAAGATTTTTTGCAGTGCAGAGGAAGCAAGAGATGACGTGCGAAGAATTTGAAGCCATTGGATTGGACGGGGAGCGCGACGCTTCGTTGAGCGAAGTTGAGCGCGTGGCGGCGCATGAGCACGCCGGCACGTGTTCGCGGTGTGCCGCGTTGCAGGATTCCTGGCAGGCCGCGGGTGTTGAGCTCCGCGCGTTCGCGGAAGATACCGCCATGACGCAGGCGCCCGCGCGCGTGGAGATGCGTTTGCGCCAGGAGTTCCGCACGCAGCACGTGACATTGAAAGTGCGGCGCGCCGCCGTAGTTGCTGCGTGGGCACTGGCCACTGCGGCCGTGTTGGCCGGCGCGGTGAGCTGGCGCAGTTGGCGCCACAGCCAGCATGAAGAGGCTACGAACCATCTGAATTCCGCGCCGGGTGCGAACAATTTCCCGGAGAGCAACTCCGTCGCCGGGGCGAATCATCAAACTCCTGCCGAGGTTCCAAATGGAATCCAGCAGCGGGGTTCGGCAGGAACCGGCAGTTCCGAGATGCTTATTGCTGACAATGAACTGAGCGGCTTCACGCTTTTGCCCGAAGCCTCCGCCGCGGATATCGATGAGGCCGCGATTCTGCGCGTGCGCATGCAACGCGGCGCGCTGGGCGCGCTGGGCCTACCTGTTAACGAGGAGCGAGCCAGCGAATGGATTCTTGTGGATTTGCTCGTTGGCGATGATGGATTGCCGCAAGCGGTGCGGCTGCCGCAATAAGCGTTCATGGGGAGCGGGGCGCTCTTGCTGCGCCTCGGGAAGGGACACGCCGATGGGAGTAGCGGCCTTTTGGGAGAGGTTGAAGCCGACGGATGGAGCAGACCTGAAGGGACGGGAAGGGCCGGTCGGAGCATGGATCGCGCAGTTGAAAAAGGGGCTGGCCGCGATTGCAGCAGCAAAGAGTTCGCAGCAGTTCGGGAGAGAAGAGGAGAAGGGATAATGAATCGCAGAGTATGTATGAGTGTGGTTCTCGGTGTAATTTTCATGTTGAGCGCCGGATTGGCAAAAGCGCAGGATGCGGCGCCACTGCCACCGCCGCCGATAGCGTTGCTGCAAGTCCCCGGACCGGAAGCGGGCATGATCGGCGAACGCATCGAGTTGCTGGGTTTCGAGGGAATGCACGGCGGAAAGGTCGTGACCGGCATGCCCTTCAGCGCGGTCGCGGTTTCGGAGTCGACGCAAACTCTCGCGGACG
>Ga0193729_1000742_pt1 | contig 16916 bp, 16 predicted proteins | sample U1c2metaG_FD_143036 | JGI IMG/M metagenome (GOLD analysis project Ga0193729, IMG submission 143036) | Soil microbial communities from a riparian zone of the East river system, Colorado, United States - U1c2 | ecosystem: Environmental > Terrestrial > Soil > Riparian zone | place: USA: East River...
TCGGACCGAACATGCCGCGGTCGGGAAGCCGCACGCCTCGAACAATTTTGGCCGCGCCCGATCGTGATCGCCCTTGCGCAGCACGGCAATCGGATAACATTCGGTCTGGCCATATAGCTGGGAGAAAATCGGTCCGATTCGTTCTATGCCCTCCAGCAGGCGGCCCGGCGACATCGCCGCGGCGCCATAGAGAAGCAGTTCCAGCGACGATACGTCGTGTTTTTCAAGCGCCGGATGATCGAGAAGACCATAGATCATTGTCGGGACCATCAGCGTGAAATTAATTTTCTCGCGCGCGATCGTCGATAACAATACATCGGGATCGAACCGTTCGAGCAAATGGACGGTGCCACCACGCAAAAGCGTCGGCACCACGTTGGTGCCGCTCACATGACTAATCGGTGCAATTGCAAGATAGCGCGGCGCATGCGGCAGCTCGAACTCCGCCAGCACACTGAGCGTCACCGCGACCGAACCGGCGTTTGAGCGCGCGACACCCTTTGGCCGCCCGGTCGTGCCGCCCGTATAGCTGAGCATTCCGATATCCTGCGGTGAGGAAACGTCTCCGAGCCGCGCGGTGCCCGCGCTCTCGACCAGAGTCAGCGCGTTCTTTCCGTATGGCGCCTCGCCGAGCGTGAAGATGATGATGCCAGGCAGCAACTCCGCTAGTTCTGCGCCCCGCGCGAGATGATTGGTGCTGTCGAGAACGAGTACCGAGACTTCCGCATCCTCGAGCTGAAAGCGATGAGCGTCGGCGGAACCCATTGAATGAAGCGATGTGACCGCAGCGCCAAGTCCCTGCGCTGCGACACCAAAACACCACGAATCGACGCGATTGGCGGTCAGCAGTGCGACCTTGCTGCCGGTCTTTATTCCATTTCCCGCAAGCACCCGCTGTGCGCGCGAGATGAAATCCAGCGTCGCCGTTCCCGTCCATTGCACGGTCCGGGTCTTGAAAGCCACGCGATCGCCGCAAACTGTGAGCGCGCGCGCTGTCAGTGAAAAAATTGTGGGTAGCGCTTGAATCGACATGTCAGAGCTCGTCCTGATTGAAGTGTGTTCGGGGCGACGACATCGGACGACCTTCCTCAGGAAGGCGGCGGGTTGCCTGTCGCGCGGCGGCATATTCCTCGAATGTCTGCCCGATCAATTCGTGTACGGTCGGGATTGAGCTAAGGCCCGAAACCGAATGTCCTGCGCTCCAGGTGTCGTGCCAGCGCTTGACACCGGCCGTCGCGTTGCGGCCGTAAAGCTCGTTGGCGCGCTCATTTGTCATGTCAGTAGGGAGATTTTTGTAGTCGAGACCAGCCGCAACAATGGATGGGATAAGTGTATTGGTCTCAAGGCCGGTGAACGCTTTCGACAACAGAACGTCGTCGAGCTGAGAGGATACGAGCATGGCCTTGTATTCCTCCGCTGCCATGCTCTCGATCGTCGCGATGAGCTTCGTTCCTATATAGCAAAGGTCGCAACCCAATAACTCAGCGGCAAATACCGCGCTTCCGTCCGGAACGCCTCCGGCCAGCACGATGGGCCCGTCGTAGAACGATCGCACGGCGCGAACAAAGGCAACGCCGTTGGCCCAGCCGGTCTGCCCGCTCGCGCCCACGGAGAACAGGACCAGGCCATCGACGCCGGCAGCGATGGCCTTTCTCGCGTGACGGACCGACGCAACATCTGCAAATACCAGGCATCCAGCTTCGTGTAGCGGCTCGACCACCGCATCGGGCGCCCCCACGCTTGTGATCGCCATCTCGCACCGATGACGCACCACGGCAGCAACATCATCCCACAGCGTCTCTCGGCGAATGATGAGATTGGGGCAGAACGGCGCATCCTGCGGCCGCACTGCCGACTTCATGATGCGGAACTCGTCAGGCGTTCGGCAGTTTGTGCTGGGAAACGAGCCGACTACGCCGGCACGGCAAGCCGCAATGACGAGGTCCGGACCTGACACGCGAAGCATCGGCACTGCGATCAGAGGTATCTTCGGCCGGGGTTTGATACCGGAAAATGAAGTCATCATGCCCGAACGTTCGGCGCGGACGCGGGATACTTGTGGCCGAAACTCGCGACCGCCTTGTCGTAATCCTCCCGCATAGTTGCAACGACCTGCGCCACCGCCGGGGCATCCTTGATGCCGCCGATGCCCTGCCCCGCGCTCCAGATATCCTTCCAGGCCTTCGCTTTGGTGTTGCCGCCCGAGCCGAAATTCATCTTCGATTTGTCGGACTGAGGCAGATTGGCCGGGTCGAGCCCGGCGGCGACCAGCGAGGGCCCCAGATAGTTGCCATGAACGCCGGTAATCAGATTGGTGTAGACGATGTCGCTCGCTGCATGATCGATCAACATCTGCTTCTGGACGGGCGTTGCATTTGCTTCTTCGGTGGCGATGAAGCGCGTTCCGATATAGGCCATGTCGGCACCCAGCATTTGCGCCGACGCGATGCCATAACCATCGGAAATCGCGCCCGACAGAAGAACGGTCTTGTCGAACCACTGACGAATTTCTCGCAGCAGAGCAAAAGGCGAATGGGTGCCGGCATGGCCCCCCGCCCCGGCACAGACCAGGATAAGACCATCGACGCCCATCGCCGCTGCCCGGCGGGCGTGCTGGATGTTGGTGACGTCGTGAAACACCAGCCCGCCATAGGAATGTGTGGCATCTACGATCCACTGCGGCAGCTGAAGGCTCGTGATGATGATCGGGACGCGATGCCGCACACAGACGGCCATATCCACTTGCAGGCGATCATTGGAGGGATGGCAAATCTGGTTTACCGCGAACGGCGCGACCGGCAGAAGTGGGTTTTGAAGGGCGTATTCCGTAACCTCTTCCTTGATTCGAACCAGCCAGTCGTCGAGCATTTCCGCAGGCCTCGCATTCAAGGCCGGGAATGATCCCACGATTCCCGCTTTGCATTGTGCGGCCACCAGTTCGGGGCCGGACACGATGAATAGCGGCGAAGCGACGACGGGAAGCGACAGCCGACCATAGAGAAGTTCGGGAAGAGACATCGGGAGTTCCTTTGCATCAAGGATCTAACCCTAGCGTTTCCTGGCAGCGCCGTGTTTACCAGATCTGGAATCTCGTAACTCCAGAGTTGGATCATGGCCGAGAAGAATGGCGGCATCGCGTTTTGCGCAATTTGCGATAAAATTCAGAACGGCGCGGACCTGAGGCGCATCGGCAAGATCAGGATGCGACAACAGCCACAAATCCGCAGCGCGGTGCAATTTGACGGGAAGAATCCGTACCAGATTCGGCTCTTGATCCGCGGTGATGCAGAGCAAGGGCGCAAGTCCCAGGCCGGCCTTGGCGGCAGCGACAACGTCGGTGTGGGACGAACATTGAAGCACCCGCCGAGACGTCCCTGCGACGCTGTTGAACCAGCTCATTAGCGGTATATCGGCGATCATGCCTATAGAGCTATGTGTTTCCCATTCTGCGCGGGATGCCGGAAGGCCATGGTCACGCGCATAAGATCGTGCGCAGTAAATTGCCACCCCGACCCGGCCGATGCGACGGCCGACCAGGTTTTCTTCGCCCGGCCCAAACAGCCGCAAAACGATATCGGCTTCCCGGCGGCGCACGCTTGCGGGCCAGCCGCTAACGCGAATTTCAAGATTCAGGCTTGGAAATTTCTCGTAGAAGGAGGTGAGGTGCCCAAGCAACCACGGGCCAGACAAAACCTCATTTATCGAAATTCGGACCACACCTGCCGGCGTCTGCTTGGCCTCGGCCATTGCCGTCTCGACCTTGTTCGCGACGTCCCCCATGCCTTCGATGCGCGCGCGTAACTGTTCGCCCGCAGGTGTGAGTGAATGACCAACACGGCTGCGTGCCAGCAATTTGAGGCCGAGACCATCCTCAAGCTCCACAACGCGTCGGCTCACCGTCTGGGCGCTCAGCTTGAGACGCTTGCTGGCGGTCAACAAGCTTCCGGCATCCGCGACTGCCAGGAAAATTCGATAGAGATCCCAATTCATCATTTCACTGAGGCACCACAAAAGTGTTCTATCAATAGAGTGGTTGCGGGGTGATTTGAGCCTATAAGCTAAGTCATTGTTGTTAGGGTCGATTACCACAAAAAAGAACCCCAGCAATCTATTGGGATCGCTGGAGCTTTTCACCAACTTGGTTACGGGGACATGCAACCATCTCAAATTGCTATTTCAGGCGGTCGCTTAAACGGTTAAGCGCTGCCCTCCGAAGGCACGTGTCAAGCCGGCTGGTGCGAAAAGTGAGGAAGAAAGAGTATTGTACTGCAATGGCTTGCGAGGGCTGCGCGTTGGGGTTCACTCATACGCGAAATCCGCGTAAGGACTGCGTAAGCAGTAAGCACCCGTAGCTCAGCTGGATAGAGCGTCGCCCTCCGAAGGCGAAGGCCACACGTTCGAATCGTGTCGGGTGCGCCAACATCATCGATGTGCAATCTCGATTGTCTACTGACAATACGAAGCCCGTCACAGACCCGCCCATTGTCGTACAACGCAGACGCAACATCGTCGCTGCTCACGCCTTGCCGCCATGATGAGATCAGCGGTCGAAGGGTCAGCTGCACAACGCAGTCTGATGGATAGGTTCAAATCCCGACCCGCGGCACCCGATGCGTGCGGCACGGGTCTAGCGCGTTTCTGAAATTGACAGAGAACCTCATGCCGAGGTTGGCGGCATAATTGGAAAGATCCCAGGGCTGCTTCTGGCGGGAGCGTTATGACGGGCAGCGAGGGGAACTTCTCGAAAGCATATTTGCGGGCCGCTTGTTCGTCCCATTCGATACCAAGGCCAAGTCCTTGCGGTCTCACCTTTCCTCTCGTCGGCACTAATGGCTCCGTCAGGACCGCACCCGCGAGATCTAGATATTCAAACCAGGATGCCGTTGGTGACGCCGCCATCACATGTGCGCTCGCTTCGACGAAAGTGTGGTTCGACAAGGGAAGCGAGGCTGCCTCAGCCTGTCCGCCTGCGGAAATCCAACCGGTAATTCCGCCGATCTTCATGATGTCGACCATCGCGAGATCGCTGGCGCCCGCCGCGATGGCATTCGCCATCCCCCGCGGGAACCACCAGTTTTCGCCGGTTTGAATTGGAACCGGCGCAACGGCGTCGCGAACGGCGCGGTGTCCCCGAAGATCATCGGCCGATACGGGCTCCTCCACCCAGGTCAGATCAAATTCCTTCAGTCTCAAAACGCGCTCAATAGCGCTGGCTGTGGTCTGGGATTAGTTGAAGTCAATCATCAGCTTGACCTTCGGGCCGATCAGTTTCCGGACGGCGGCGACAATCGCGACATCACGCGTCATAGGCGAAGGCATAGCCGCGACCGATGATCCCTTCGTTCGTCGCGACATCGACCAGCACGAGGGGGGGCGGCGAGGATGTCGCCGGAGGCAGTGCGAAGCGGTCGTGCCATGGGCGCCAGAACCATGCGCGCCGCCACCGACTTGATCAGCAGATGACTGGACATAGGCTGAAAACGCTCTCTCGTATCTGAAAACAGAACGGGGCTGAATCGCGGCATCGCCCGACTTGTGGCCTGCCAGTTGGCCTAACCTCGGAGATCCCTCGCGCTGCTCACGTCTTTCGATCTCGAGGCCGACACAAAGCGAACGGCTAGATGAGCGGCGGCACCGTCGGATCGACCTCGACCTCAATCAGGTGGGGACCGTCCAACTCCATGGCGCGAGCCAGAATGTCAGCGAGCGCCGCCGGATCCGAAACGCGCTCAGCACCGAGGCCGTAGCCCGCCGCAAGGGAGACGAAGTCAAGGCCGGGCAGATCGAGACCGGGGACGCCGGGCGTGTCGAGCTGACGCGCGAAGGACTTGAGGATGTTGTATGCCCCGTTGCGAGGAATGATGAACAATATGGACAGTTTGTGCTGTACGGCTGTCCAGAGCGCCTGGATCACATAGTTTGCCGCACCGTCGCCGACGATGCAGACGACCTTGCGCGCGCCGCCCTTATCCCGCTCGGCGAACGCGACACCGACTGCTGCGGGAAGCCCATATCCCAACACGCCGCTCGACATCGAAAAGAACGATCGCGAATGCGCCGTCGGCAGCCGCTGACGCAGCGCTTTCAGAGTGGACAGCGATTCCTGGACGAGGAGACTGTCGTCGGGGCGAGCCCTATTGATCTCGTGATAGAGAAAATCAGCGGTGATGGCTGGACCGGCGACGGGCGGCTCCAGTTTCGCGCGGACAGCCGGTGGTGCGCGATCAGACGGCGATACGTGCTCCGCCAATACCGCACACGCTCGGCCAGGATCGGCCAGGATGCTCTCTCCGACGGGTGCACGGCCCGCCTCTGAAGGATCGTCGGTGATATGGAACAGGCGGGATCCCTCGGGGATGTAGTCGCCCGGGACATACGGATAATACCTAAAGACCGGCGCGCCGATCACAACGATAACATCATGATCCCTTAGTTGTTCGCACAGCGGCCCGATCGCGCTCGTCAACATGCCCTGATAGAGCGGATGGGTCTCGGGAAAGCCTGGCCTGCCCTCAGCCGGCGCCGCCCAAACCTTGCACCGCAGCCGTTCGGCAAGACGCACCGCATCGTCCCATCCGCCGCTCTGATCGACAGCGCCGCCGAAGATGAGCACGCGCGAGCGCGCGCCCGATAGAGCCGAGATCACCGGTGCAAGGTTTTCCGGATCTGCTCCGAGGCGACGCGTGACGGTTCTGATCCGGGGCGGTCGCGGGCATGGTTTGTCGACATCGTCCATCGGTATCGACAGAAAGACCGGACCTGCAGGAGGCTGAACCGCCATGGCGTAAGCGCGCATCAAGGCCGCTGGCACGTCTTCAGCACGGGAAGGCTCGTAGGCCCATTTTACGAAGGGCTTGGGAATCTCGAGCGGCTGTGTGTTGGTGAGATAGGGCTCGATCAGGAGCATCTCTCGCGTTTGCTGGCCGGCTGTGATGATCAGCGGCGCCCGGTTGTACCAGGCGCTTTCGATATTGCCCAAGGCATTGCCCATTCCAGCCGCCGTATGCAGATTGACAAGAACGGCTTCACCGGTGGCCTGCGCATAGGCGTCCGCCATCGCCACGGCGGGCGCTTCTTGTAGCGCCAGCACGTAACGAAAATCAGATGGGAAGTTCTTGAGCAGTGTCTCTTCGGTAGAACCAGGATTGCCAAAGATCGTGGTGAGTTTCAGCTGCCGGGCGACATCGAAAAATGCTTCCTGAACGGTCTTCATTGGAATTCTCCACTTGGTTTCGTTCCCGGTTAGCCTGCCTGATCCACGGCAGGGGGCGGCGCGCCGACGGGCGACACGCTGACAAGGCGGCGGTTGACGAATTCACCGAAGCCCAATTCCGACAGTTCACGGCCATAGCCAGAGTTCTTGATGCCGCCGAACGGCAAGGCTGGTGCCGTCCACGTCGGGTGATTGACGAACACCATGCCGCTTTCGATACGGGACGCCACGCGCCGGCCGTGTCTAGGTCACCGGTAAAAACCGATCCTCCGAGACCGAAGGGGGTGGCGTTGGCGAGTTCAATTGCTTCGTCTTCGTCATCGACGACATAGAAGCTGGCAACCGGGCCAAACAGTTCCTGCGTATAAATCGGATTGCTTTTCGAGATGTCCGCGAGAATTGTCGCTTCAACGTAGAAGCCTGGACGATCAAGACGTCCGCCGCCGAGCACGATCCGCGCGCCCGCTTTTTTGGCCTCTTCGATTTGGTGCAACAGCCCCTTCATGGCGCGTTCGGACGAGACCGGGCCAAGCGTCGTGGCAGGATCGGTTGGATCGCCGGCATGAAGCGCCGCCATGCGGCTTGTGAACCCGGCCAGGAAGGCCTGCCCGCGTTCCTTGCCGACAACAATGAAGCGCTTGGCCGCGACGCAGCTCTGCCCGGTATTGTTCATCCGGCCCCACAGCGCGTTATCAAGAGCTGCTTCCAACGGGGCATCTTCGAGCACGATGAACGGATCGCTGCCACCCAACTCCATGACCGACTTCTTGAGCGCGCGACCGGCGCGCTCCGCGACCGCGGCGCCCGCGCGTTCGCTGCCGGTCACGGTAACGCCGCGAATGCGGAAATCGTCGATGAGCCATCCCACCTGATCGATGGTGGCGAAGATGTTGGTGTAAACCCCCTTGGGTGCTCCAACTTCCTCAAACAGGCGCGCGAAGGCCTGAGCAGACTGCGGCACACTGTTCGCGTGCTTGATCATCACGACGTTGCCGACCATCAGTTGGGGCCCGACAACGCGGGCCAGCTGATAATATGGAAAGTTCCACGGCTCGACGCCAAGGATAATCCCGAGGGGCAGCGTCTCGACCGTATTGCCGGGCGCATCAGGGATTGACTGTGCTTGCAGATACGCCTCGGCGCGGTCCGCGTAATAGTCCATTATATCGGCCGATAACGACACCTCGGCCTTGGCCTCGGCGATTAGCTTGCCCATCTCGAGCGTGACGTAACCAGCATATTCCTCGGTGTGTTCCCGAAGCTTGGCCGCCGCCGCCCTCACAATACGGGCTCGATCCGCAATCGATCGATGGCGCCAATCGTGCTCATAGGCCGTCTGCGCTTTGGCGACTGCTGTGCGCAGATCGGCATCCGAAATATCCTCAAAAGTTTTGAGGACGGCGCCACTGGCTGGATTGATTGTTTGATAGGCCATGTTGGTCTCCTTGCTCACGATATCCGGGTCGCAGCTTGCGCTGCGTTGCACCGCTCGACGTTGAGATTGGCAATCGTCAGATTTCGACGGCGTATCTTCTCACGCCGTCTTCGTTCCAATCGATGCCGCTGCCAGGCCGATCAGGCGCGACCACCTCGCCGTTCCTGGGCTCGAGGGGATGGGCCAGGATTGGGTTTGCCCAGTCCACCCACTCAAGCCAGTGAGCGCTTGGGGTTACGCGCATGAGATGCGCCGATATCTCGGGGTAGAGATGATTGGAGAACTGAACGCCGGCAGCACCGGCCAGCCCAGCCGCTCGAAGCCACCCCGTGACGCCGCCGATCCGCATGAGGTCCGCCATCGCGTAGTGGACCGCCCCCGCGGAGAGGAACGTGAAGAGGTCGCGCGAGCCGTAGTAGTTCTCGCCCATTTGCAGGGGCGTACGCACCTGCTGGGCCAGTTGGGCATAGCCGCGCACGTTATCGTAGGAGATTGGCTCCTCGAACCAGTAGATGCCTTTCTCGTCCAGTTCGTGGCACCGCCTGATCGCATCGCCAAGTCCAAGAGCCTGGTTGAAATCGACCATCAGGTCTATGTCGGCGCCGACGCCGTCGCGGACCGCATTAAGCGCTGCGAGATCATCCTTCAGATGGGCATTGCCAAGGCGGAGCTTCATGGCGGAGAAGCCGCCCTCCTCCTGAAGCGATCTTGCTTCAGCGAACAAGGTGGAGACTTCGTGGCGCCACAGACCATTGCTGTTGTAGGCCCGCACCGGGCCGATCGAACCGCCTAACAGTTGGACAAGAGGAAGACCTGCTTCTTTTGCCAACGCATCCCATAGCGCCATATCGAGCGCCGAGGTCGCGATCGTCGACACGCCCGCAAGACCCACAACGTTCAGCGATTTCAAGGACGCTTCGAAGACGTCATGTGGCGTTATTGCCTTGCCCTGGAACATCGCGGCCAAATCGCGGAGTTCGGCTGCGATCGATGGGACGGCGGCGGCCCGATAAGGGGCGACATAACTGCGGCCGATTATTCCGCTATTCGTCTCTAGATCAACCAGGATGAGCGGCCACTGGTCGAAGCGACCGATGCCGGCGATGACTGGCCTGCGGAGTGGGACAAGCACCGCTCGAACCCGTAATGCTTTCAAGGTGGCAGCACGTTTGGACATTGAACGCCTCCGATCCACGCGTTGATCCGCTAGACCGAAGCTAGTTGCTGCCATTCAATAAGAGAAACGCATACTTCTTATCATGGCTAGCAGGAAATCGAATTAATAGGGTGGAACCAGCGGCCCAGTTGAAGAGACCGAGGCTTCTGGCTTGCGCATGGAGGCGAGCGCCTATCTTAGCGTAACCAGCGCTGTTGGCATGAAGGCTATCGGCCAGGTCGCCAGCGTCGCACGGCCTGGGGGGCTGTCCTCGCAGAAGGGGGTGTGCCGGCAACCGCGGCACCGGTCAGGGGAAGTCTTTCCCTAATTCGACCGGCTCGAAATTTTCGCCGGAAAGAATACTGCGACCTGATGCAGGCATTGGAACTCGGCATCCCAACGGCGGCCTTGCGCTTTTGAGCGTGCAGGCCTGTTGGTCAGGCGACGTTCGCTGCGAGCGGCCAATCCGGCACGTCGACCAGCCCATTCTCTTCATCCCTGCGTAGAATGTCGGCAACAAAGTCGATGAATACGCGCACCTTAGGAGCGAGATGGCGATTGGACGGGAAGAGCACTGAGATGGGCGGACCCATTGCCGCGTAGTCCGTTAGCACCTGAACAAGCTGTCCAGATCGCAGGTGCGGCTCGGCCATGTACGTATGAAGCTGGACCAACCCCGTCCCGGCAAGGCCAGGCCGTTTCCGTGCATCGTGACATCGCACGAGCGGCGGCTCTGTCGGCTGGTCTGACCTCGGATAACCGGCTCTACCGCATGATCGTCAGGGTGGTTCAGCGCGATCCCGTCTGTCGCCGCCTAACGAACGTTCCGGGCGTGGGCGCACTGGTCGCTCTGACTTACAGAACCGGCATCGACGTGCCGGCCAGGTTCCTCAGATCCAAAGCCGTCGGCGCTCATCTGGGCCTGACACCGCGCAAGCATCAGTCCGGCGAGGTCGATCGCACCGGGCACATCAGCAAGGTCGGCGACGAGATGGTCCGAAGTGCCCTCTACGAGGCAGCAAACGTCATGATGAGTCGCGTGGTCAAATGGTCCGCCTTGAAGGCCTGGGCCATGCGGGTCGCCAAACGCCAGGGCCTGAAGAAGGCGAAGGTCGCTCTCGCCCGAAAGTTGGCCGTGATCCTTCACCGCATCTGGGTCGATGGCACCGAGTTTCGCTGGAGTGAGAGAGCTGAGTTGGCCGCCTAAAGCCGCCTGCCTCTCAGTTCAGCGAACCGAAGTCCCTCCACGGGGACGCCGGGTCGGGGTATCCGCGGGATTCGCGGAAATGGCCTTGATCTCGACCAGAAGATCACGCCCCGAAGGGCTTGGTCGAGCCAGGTCGACATCGACCAGAGAATTGTCTTGTTCGATAGGAAGCGGGGTATTGTAACCAATGGCACGCATAAGCGTTCTCCTGTCCTGCGCCGCATTTCGCGTCTGTCGACAAGTGACGCCTAAGTGCATTCCTCGCAGGAACGCACATAAACTGCACATAATGCCGAAAAGGATACTGTCGGATGACGCGTACGGGAGAGCCGGTCTGACGACCGACGTCTTCCTTACTAAGCGCCCATCGGTAGTCAGGACTCTACAGTCTCTGCAATTCCATCATGGATCGCTGGCCCATCAGTTAAAGCCATCAGCCCGGTTAGATAGCTGAGCGGACCGCTTTTCGGCACGTTTCTCGACCGCCGCTCCCGGAACGATCGCCCGCGCATGGGTTCCCTTCCCAATGAGGCCGCCTTCATCCATCGCCCATACCTCAAATAGATAGAGCGACCCATCCATTCCGACGTATCGCGCATACGCCGTCACTTCGCCGCCGAGTGGCGTTGGTGCAAGGTGTTCCATTGTTACACGCGCCCCCACCGACACTTGTCCGGATTCCAGGATTGGGCGCAGTACCTTCGCGGCAGCTCTCTCGAACTGAGCCAAGAGCCATGGTGTCGAGAATACGGACGGATAATTCTCTTCCGGTTCACTCGCCAGTCGAGCCGCTAAACGTTCCGGCTCAATAGCACATCGAACAGTGCTTGTTGAGCCAACCTCGATAGGCCGCATTTGTGTGTCTCCAAGCGATCTTCGCCCTGGTGGAATTTCGGTGACTCATAGCCGTACAGAGCTTCACTCGCTTCGCCGAGCGATATGCATCGCCTTCACGTCACGATTGTTGCAACCGCGCAGCCAGACTAGCCGGCGATTGCCGCGCCGGGGACACCGACGACGGACAATTGGTCCGACAATTCTTGAATTTCTCCGTCTAAAGTCCGATCGGGTCGCATAAAGAAGGTTGCCGCTGCGCCAACTAGTAAGAGGCCGATTGACGCGAAGAATGGCGCTGTCCAGCTTCCTGTCAGTTCGACAACATATCCGAACACGGTTGGCGATATTATTGCCGCAATGGCCGCGCCGGTGTTCATGATGCCCGACGCGGTGCCAGCGTGGCTCGGAGCAATATCCATCGGCACAGACCAGACGGGTCCAATGCTTAACTCCAGGCAGAAGAATGCTGCGGCAAGTAAAGCAGTCAAGACAATGAGACTATTCGTACAGAAGATAGGTATGAGAAAGATCAGAGAGCCGATAAAGCTTAGGCAGATGAGGTTGCACCGCGCCCGCTTGAGATTGCCGGTCTTTGCCAGAATGCGATCGGTGATAATTCCGCCCGTCGTATCACCGACGACACCGGCCAGAAACACTGCCGCTGAAAACAAAGCGGAGTTCTTCAAATCCAGGTTTTGACCTTGCTGGAAGAATTGAGGAAGCCAGCTCACGTAAACCCAGAGCGTCCAACCATAGCAGAAGTACACAAGCGTGGTCGGCAGCATTCGGCGCACTAGCGGGCGCCACGGCGTGACCACCCCTAGCGGTGTAGGCGATGTCTTGGGAAGGACATCAAGTTCTACCTGGCTGATTCCAGAATGGTCGGCCGGTTCGTCTCGGAAGTAGACAAACCACAGAAGTGCCCACACACAACTCAGCAATCCAAGACAAAAGAACGAGCCGCGCCATCCCCACACCACGACAAGCGATGCAACGAGCGGAGGGGCTAGTGAATTGCCTAGCCGAGCAAAGGAATGGGTTATGCCTTGAGCAAAACCTCTCGACCCGACCTTGGTCCACTTGGCGAGCGCGCGCGTAGCCGTCGGAAACGTAGCGCCTTCGCCGACTCCGAGCAGGAGCCGCACCAAGACGAGCGACCAAAAACCGTTCGTCAGCCCCATGCCAATCGTTGCGATGCCCCAGATCAAGCTGCATGTCGCGAGGGTCAAGCGCGGGCCAAATCGATCACCGAGAAATCCGCCGATGATCTGGAACGCCGCGTAGGTATAAGCAAACGCCGAAAAGACCCAACCATATTCGATGTTGGAAAGGTTGAAGTCCCGCCGAAAGGCGATCGCGGCCGTTGCGATGTTGACGCGATCGACGTAGGTGATCGCGTACATGAGGCAAAGCAGAAAAAGGACAACAGTAGTCGCTCGATAGCCAGATCTGCGCATGTGAGCTGTTCCGGAACCAGGTGTTGAGCCTATTACTTCGCGTTCACGGCGAGGGGCTGTCCTTCTTCGTGAATCAGAACGACGACTAGCTGCGCAGGCTCGGAGCTGCTGGCGTTGGTTACCTTGTGGATATGCCCTCGAGGCGTAAAAGTTGCCTGGCCAGCGCTGATCGTCTTCGGCTTCTCGCCATCAATCTCGAACGTGAGTGCGCCCTTGAGGACGTAATTGAATTCGTAGCCGGGATGTGAGTGTCGCGGCGCGGCTGCTCCCGGCGCAACGTCCGTGACGTACATGATGCCGTCCATCCCCTGAAGGCCTTGAAGTTCGGTCTTCAGGATCTCTCGCCTGACGATCGGCGCGTCCTGCGCGGAGACCGATCCAGCGGTGCACAGAGTTAGCGACAGCGAAAGCGCAAGCGCGCGCCACTTTGAAGGCGTCATAGGCATTTCCTCTATTTTTGTTCGTTGAAGTAGCTGAACGATCGATAGTGTCAGTGCCGCTCGAAGAGCGAGCCAAAGCCTGGAAATTGATCGTCGATTCCCATCTTGCGTAGCGCCGTCCAGTATATCGCCGTCCCAACGGAGAACACGGGGAGGCCGAGCCAGCGTTCGGCTTCGTCTGCGACGCGGGCGAATCTCAGATTCGTCCCAAGCTGAACGATTGCGTCCGGCTTGGCAGCGGCAAGCTTCTTGACCGCGGGAATCAACGTATCCGCACGCTGCGAGCCGACATGGATGATGCTCTTGCACTTGAGCCCTTCTGTCGCGACCACTTCGTAGCCGCGTTCAGTGAAGTAGCGGATCGCGTTTTGATCGATGACTGGATAGTACGGCGTAAGAAGAGCAATGCGCTTGGCTCCGACTGCTTCAAAAGCACGTTCCGCGGCTTCCGCACCGACAGTCACATCGCATCCAGCGCGATCCTTGAGCTCTTTGCGAAGGGCCATACTACCTTCGACGCCTCCCATGAAGCTTTCGGACGACATCCCCATGATCAGGTGGTCCATCTGGGCCTGGACTAGCGCGTCGACAGCGTTTGCAACGTTTTGGCGCGTGTGCGCCATTATCAGACGCCAGTCGTCGTCAGAGCGGACCTTCTGGTTCGGCACGTAATACCGATTGACCACGTTGATGACGCCGCGCGGGGCCATCTCGTGAAATTCGTTCTCGACGATCGTGTTTGGCGCTGGCGTTAGAACGCCAAACTTGGCGCGCCAACCCATCGCGTCCGGGAAGCGCTCATCGTCCAAACGCAGATCACTCGACAGGTCGCGGACAGGAGCAGTTTGAACAGCGATCATGGCTTCCTCCATTTGCATTCATTTTCTGGAATAACGAGCTGTTATCCCCAACCAAATGTCGTTTTCTGGCAATAATGCATTCATTTTTGCCTTCGTCAAGCCATCTGAGCCTGGCAACTTCCAAAATGCATGCAAATTTCGTAGGAGATGACGATCACTGATGGAAGACGAAATGGGCAGTACCGGCGCAAGCATCAGCCACGACGAGCTAGTCGCTCAAATCAGGACCATGATTGTCGATGGCGTCCTGCCGCCCGGCTCAAAGATTCCTGAGCGGGAGCTCTGCGAAAAATTCAAAATTTCGAGGACGCCTTTGCGCGAAGTCTTGAAGGTTCTCGCGGCTGAAGGCCATGTGACGCTCTCTCAGAACAAGGGAGCGCGCGTGGTTCTCCTCACTACGCGCGATGTGGACGAGCTCTACGAAGTGCTTGGTGCCCTGGAGGCCCTCGCCGGCGAACTGGCCGTCGCCCGGATAACCAACGAGGAAATCGCGGAAATCAAGGCCATGCACTACGAGATGGCCCTTTACCATCAGCGTCGCGAGCTCGCACCTTACTACGCTCTCAATCGCCGGATACATGAAGCCCTAATGAAAGCTTCGCGCAGCGTCGTTCTACAGACTCTGTACGAACAGATCGGCGCTCGCATTCGCCGAGCGCGGTTCGTCGCAGCAATGCCCAATCACCGTTGGGACGAGGCGATGAGCGAGCATGAGGGGATCCTCAACGCGCTCGTGCGGAGAGATCCGGTCACGCTCGCCGCCATCCTGAAAATGCACTTGCGCAACAAGAGCAAGCAGGTCGTCTCCGCAGGCTTTGCCATTGAGGCGGATCAGGAAGAGACTGACGTTCTGGATTCACCACGGAAGCCCGCAAATTCGGCGAGCAAGACACACCGCGCGAAGGCGTAGCCCTCCAACTTGAAAAAAGGGAGCTCGACATCAGTTCTGATGTCGAGCTCAAGTGTGAGGCCAATGGCCTCATGGTCCGACCGGGAGAAGGCCGAACATCCGGGAATCCCGCTTGGTGATTTTCGCTATTTGCATCGCGCTCGATCAGAGAGCATCGAGCGCCTCCACTTCATTGCTGACACGCCCTACTTCGACATGCCTTCCGCAATAAACAGCGTAGATTTCGACGCCTTTTGGCGGATCGGGATAAGGTTTTGATATTCGGGAGACTGATACCATTTCTGTGCGTTCTGCATGCTGTCGAACTCTATGATGACAAAGCGACCAGGCGCGTCTCCACCGTATCGGCGTACACGCCACCCTCCAGGATGCCGGCGCGGAGCCATTGGCCAATCAGCCGCAGGACTCTCGGGTCGGCAAATCCTGTGCGCCAGCATCGGCAGCAGCCAGTCATGGTCAACGCTGTCAAAGTATCTGCGGGTGTAGGTATCGAGTACCCAGTTCACGGGCTCCGTCGTGATGGCTTCGGCCCCGAACTTTGCGCTGGAGAGCACGTTCGCTATCGCCGACTGCGAATTTGGTTTAATCAAATTCATAGAACATCCGAGCTCGGTCGGGAGGTAGGTTCAAAGCGGGGACGTCCAACCACCGAGACCGACATTCGCTGATGGTGGCTATTTAACAGGTTCGCACCTTGGTCATGATGTCGGTTGCTGCGGGTGCTCGATCAATACCCGTCGATCGATGGAAACCCAAACGAGCAAATTGAAGCAATTATAAAATGCGAAAAACAGAATGTTCTTCTCACACCTGTGCATCCGGTATGCGTCGGTATGCGGGGATAGTGAAGAACGCTGGCCGTACTGCTGATATCCGCGCGCGGCTGATCGCAGCCGGAAGGCATTCTGCAGATATGGCTTCAATTGGCCGGGCTTTGCTTGTCCGTTTGATTGTGATCATTGAGACTTATGAGCTCTCATCCGCGAGAGCGGCTAGAAGATGTGGTGCGCTCGTCTGCCGTGTCGCGTCTCCAAATTGGTTATTGCGGCCATAACCGATCGTCATTGGCTGGCTGCCGCCGCACGTTGATAGCTTCTCTCCAATTATATATTCTGACTCCCCCATCTGATCCCGCCCAGTAGGAGGCGTCGCTTGGTTGGCGCTGCGTGACGGCCATCGGCGCATCGGGCCGGAAACCAACGCGCCGAGTGTGTTAACTATTCGTCTTTCAAATTTAATCTAGAAGAACTATGCGTTTCGCATTTCGACGGGAAGGGCTCATATCCGTCGTGGCGGCACCCTGCCGCCGACAGCAACAAAAGATTCCGACCAAGTCTAACTTTGATGCCCGAGGTGGCGCGCGAGAATCCCTTTGCGAGCTAGAGCTTCGCGCGTGTCGCC
>Ga0193729_1000743_pt1 | contig 16888 bp, 11 predicted proteins | sample U1c2metaG_FD_143036 | JGI IMG/M metagenome (GOLD analysis project Ga0193729, IMG submission 143036) | Soil microbial communities from a riparian zone of the East river system, Colorado, United States - U1c2 | ecosystem: Environmental > Terrestrial > Soil > Riparian zone | place: USA: East River...
GACGTCGAATTGCCGGTCGAAGCTTAGATCGACGGCAGACAGTCGTGTAAAAACGCGCGGGCGAAAACGTCTGCGCGTTTTTATTTTGCTGTGCGCAGTTGCACCGAATCGATGCGGTCTTCGCCCACGCGAACGTCGCTGATGATCACGAGTTGATCGCCCGGGGTGGTCAAATTGGCTTCGCGCAAAAACTTCTCCGCGGCCTCTATTGTCACGTTCGGGTCCCCGTTGAACCCAATCCTCACCGGGTAAACGCCCCAACAGATCGCTAATTGCCGGCGAACTTCTTCGTTAGGGGTGAAAGCGAATATCGGCGCATTTTCCGGACGAAGGTGTGATACATTGCGCGCCATCGTCCCGTATCGGGTAAACACGATAATCTTCGACCGTTGAAGCGAATTCGCCAGGACTACGGCCGAAGCAACTGTCTTTTGCCGCGCATCCTTGAGTCCCGCCGATTTTGCGTAACCGGCGCCTCCACTTCGCTCGATGCGCAGGGCCACGCGATTTAGCACTTCGACACACTCCACCGGATAACGGCCAACACTTGTTTCACTGCTGAGCATGATCGCATCCGCCTGCTCAAAGACGGCATTCGCCACGTCGGTAATTTCGGCCCGGGTCGGCAAAGGATTTGTGATCATCGATTCTAGCATTTGAGTCGCGACGATGACCGGCTTGCCGAGTCGAATACAATGTTTCACGATCCGGCGCTGGATGATTGGCAGGTCCTCCATCGGGCATTCGATTCCCAGATCGCCACGGGCAATCATGATCGCATCCGCGCCCTCAATCATATCGTCGATGGATTGGACCGCTAATCGGTCTTCGATTTTAGCGATGATCAAAGCCTTACTCTTTTTCTCGACAAGAACTGTACGCAGTTGATCGAGATCACTTTTCTGACGCACAAAACTGAGCGCGACAAAATCGACGCCAAGCTCTGCGCCAAGTGAAATATCAGCAAGATCCTTTTCGGTGAGCGGCGGGAGATTCACGTGCACGCCGGGCAAGTTAATGTGACGCCGGGAGCCGAGCGTCCCTGGAGTGATGGCCTTACAGACGATCCGGTCCTTTCTTTTTTCGAGGACGACCAGCCTCATCAAACCGTTGTCTATCAGAATCGTCTCGCCAACAGAAACATCATTGACCAGCCCGCCGTAATTCACATCGACTGAATAGGGCTCTTCGCCTTTCGCGCCGCCGACGGTGAGCTCCAGGATATCGCCGGAATTCAAGTGCAAGTCGGTTTTGAGATCGCCCGTGCGAATGGCGGGACCCTGGGTGTCGAGCAGCAGTCCAACCGGCCGGCCCATCTCTTGTGCGAGCTGTCGAATTCGCGGTACAATCTCAACCACCCAGGCATGCTCGGCATGGCTCATGTTTAATCGAAAGACATCTGCGCCTTTCTGGAGCAATTGCCGCAGGACATCGGTTTGTTCTGTAGCCGGGCCGAGCGTGCAGATGATTTTTGTCTTTCGCATCGATGAGGAGGATTGAGTCTGGCGTCGCAAAAGCAAGGCACTTTTGGAAGCCACCGATAACAGGCGAACAAGACCGATATGTCGCCATACGAGGCGATTAAAAGAAATGCGGCACGCCTCTTTCAGACGCGCCGCATCGCGCAGTCAGTGTTTTCCTATTGCAGCTTGCCTTGAGTCTCTTTGGCCAAATCGAGGTGTTCCTGGACCACCTTGGCCGTTTTATCGGCGAAATTCTTTACGTCGGGGTCACTCCCGTCCTTTGCCTCTGCCTGAAATTCGGCAAGGTCTTTTTCGTGGTCATTGACCATCATATTCATGTAGGCTTTATCCGAGCTCCATTTTTCAGTTGGCTCTTTGCTCGGCAATTTAATGCCTTTTTGCTGAGCGATCGATTTCAGCTCATCGTTAGCTTTGCTGTGATCAGTGATCATTCGTTTGCCGAATGATTTCACATCGTCACTTTGGCCATTCTGCTGGGCTAATTTTCCCATCGCTACTTCCATCATCCCGCCTTTCGCGGCCTTCTTCATGAAAGTCTTGTCCTTTGCGCTAAGCGGATTTTGCGCCATGGCCAAGCCACCGAAACTGAACGAAACGACTGCGAGAGAGAGAATGCCGATGCGTGAGGTAGTGATAATTTTGCTTTTCATAGCTGATTCTCCGTTGAGACATGTCGGGTGCTTCCCGACATTTTAAGTATCGAATGTTCACGCGCGGCCGGATGCACGCGCGCCGGTTCGGCCCGGAGAACAGTCGAAACGACGATCAAGCTTTGGGGATATTCTGCTGGTACGAGCTCTCCACACGCGTTGCCACATCCCTGTAGCCGTAATCAGCTTCGTAAATCTGCTTCATGCAACTGAGTGACTTTTCCCTCTCGCCCATCCGCTCGTAAACAAGCCCGAGATTATAGATGATCTCTTTCTTCATCGCGTCCATCGCTAAAATCTCTCGCGAGGCCTCTTCAAGTTGCTTCATCGCAAGGTCGAGCATCCCAAGATCGTTATAACAGCGACCCAGCATGTTCATCGCTTTCAAACGCGCATTCGGATTTTGTCGCGCACGCTGCAACTCCGGCAACGCTTCTCGAAAATGCCCCGCATTTACAAGGTGCTCGCCAAGTTCAAATCGAAGTTGCAAGTCGGTCGGGTTTCGCTCCACACGTTCGCGCGCATCCTCAACCAGAATTTCTGCACGTTTTTTTTTCGCGACCCTCAATTCTTCAGTCTTCTTTGCGGACAATTCATGATCGGCAGCGTGAGTGGAAAGAAATTCCTCGTGTGCAGCGATCTCGCGCTCCAAACCTTTCGTCTTTAGATCGGAGACTTTTCGAATCAATCCGGCATCGGCGCCTTTTGTCAGATCAGCAGCGTATTGATACCAGCCGATCGCAGCCGCAATATCATCCTTCTGCTCGCTTAGTGCGCCCAGGCGACGTGCAAGATCGATATTCCCCGGCTCCGCCTGTTGGAGCGCATATGTTTCCGCAATTTGTTTATCGAGTGATTCGCCAGTCAATCGCATCCGGCTTTGTTGCTCGATTGAAACCGCCATCTCTTTGTCTTTGATCAAGTCGCGATAACTGACTGCCTGCGTCCAGCCGCCGGTTGTCATCGAAGCGCGAGCCGAAGCATCTTTACCAAGCCGAAGCGCTTCGGCATCAAGTGGATTTATCTCCGTGATTTGGTTGTAAATTTCGACCTCCCGATCACTTTCCCCTAGTTCATGATGCAGGCGGCCAAGCTCGTGAAGCACTTTGACATCGCGCGGGTATTCTTCGAGCAGCGTCCGCAGCGCGAAGACGCCGATTTCCGGCCAGCCAGCCGCAACTGCCGCTTCCTTTAGAACAAGATTCGCCTGCCGATTGTAAGGCTCTTTTTCCAAAATTTCTTCCAACATTTCCACCGCGCGCTTCGGATCTTTCTTGATTTCTCGCTGTGCTTTCATCACCGCGATCGGCGCGGTCGAGTAATTGAAGAAACTCTTTTTTGCCGATTTGCTTTTCGTCACCTCAGCGCGCCGCAGCAACTGCCGGGCGGTTAGAAACTGTGGCTCCTGCTTGAGGACTCCCTGCAAAAGCGAAATCGCGTAACCAAAATTGCGCAGCTCGATTGCCGCCACGGCTTTCAGCCAATGACTCCGCTGCGTTTCGCTAAGTTCCTTCTCGGTTTTAATTGCCATGATGAGCCGCCTAACGGACAATTATAATTTCACCCGCGGTCTAGTCAGCGAAAAACTGTAGAGATGGCCGTCCCCCCTAAAGCAGATCGAGCTGTGGCTTTTCCGTTTTCGTGTTGCTTGTCGATCTTCGCTTGTTCGTTTTCGCCGGCTGCGCCAGGGTGCCATTGGGCGCCTCAAGGTGTGATAAAATGTCTTTTGCTCGATCAAGAATTTCCTTCGGCAAACCTGCAAGGCGTGCCACTTGGATTCCATAACTCTTGTCCGCGCCGCCAGGCACGATCTTGCGCAGAAAAATAATCTGATCGTTCCACTCACGCACCGCGACGTTGAAATTGCAGACACCACTGCGTTCCTCGGCGAGTTTGGTCAGCTCGTGATAGTGGGTTGCGAAGAGCGTGCGCGCTTTGATTTTGTCGTGGAGAAATTCTGCCACGCTCCATGCGATGGATAGCCCATCGAAGGTCGATGTTCCACGGCCGATCTCATCGAGAATAACGAGACTTCGCTCCGTGGCGCTGTTGACGATGTTGGAAGTTTCATTCATCTCGACCATGAAAGTGGACTGTCCGCCCGCAAGATCGTCATTCGCGCCGACGCGGGTGAAAATGCGATCGACCAGGCCGATCTCCGCGCTTTCCGCCGGAACGAAGCTGCCGATCTGCGCCATCAGCACAATTAGCGCGACCTGACGGATGTAAGTGGATTTTCCCGCCATGTTCGGTCCGGTGATGATGGCCAGCCGCATGTTTTCGCCCTCGAGCGTCGTGTCGTTCGGCACAAACTTTTCTTCCACCAGATTTTGATCGAGCACCGGATGTCGCCCGTCTTTAATAGTGAGCCGCAGCGTCTCAGTCAGCACCGGCCGGCAATACCGGAAGAGTCGCGCCGTCTCCGCGAGCGCGCAGATAACATCGATGATCGCAATCGCAGTGGCTGTTTGCTGAATTGGTTCCAGCTCGCATAGAGTCTTGTCCCGCAACTTTTGGAAAAGTTGATATTCCAGTTGGCGCGCGCGTTCGTCCGCCCCAAGAATTTTCGCCTCCATCTCCTTCAGTTCGGGCGTGATAAAGCGCTCGCCGCCTACCGTCGTCTGTTTGCGGGTGTAATGCGAGGGTACGTTTGCCAGGTTCGACTTCGTCACCTCGATGAAATAGCCGAACACCGAGTTGTAGCGGACCTTGAGAGATTTGATGCCGGTGGCCGCGATTTCGCGTTCCTGTAATTGGCTGATCCAATTCTTGCCCTCACGCGAAGCCCGCCGCAACGCGTCAAGATCGACATTGTAGCCATCACGAAAGATTCCGCCTTCCTTCAATGCTAGCGGCGGATCATCGACCACCGCCCGAGTGAGCTTCGCTGCCAGCTCCGGCATTTCGCGCAAATCGTTCTGCAATCTTTGTGCCAGCAACTCGATATTCCCATTCTCGTTGATGCGTGTTGCGCCGAACGCGAGCCGATCGAGTAACCTCTGCAGCTCGCTTTTCAATTTTGGGATCTGTTCGAGAGAAATTTTGAGCGCGACAAGATCGCGCGCGTTACCGGAGGCTTGGCTCAATCGCCCAGCCGCGCGCTCAATGTCGCGGATTAACTTGAGTGAAGCACGCAGTGACGCGAGCAGATCTGCTTCTTGCAACAAGTTCGCGATCATTTGCTGGCGGCGCTCCAGTTCCATCAGATTCCGCAGCGGCTGCAAAATCCACGCGCGCAGTTTGCGGGCGCCCATTGACGTGATTGTACGGTCGAGCACTGCGAGCAAACTGGTGTCCCGACTATTTCGGGATTCAACCAACTCGAGATTGGTTTGGGTAGCAGCATCGAGCAGCACGTGATCGCCGGGCGCATCGCAACGCAGCGCCGTGACATGATCGATATTTCGCCGAAGCTGGTGCTTGAGGTAATGAACGATTGCACCCGCAGCGGCGATCGCCTGCGGCATTTTGGCGCAACCGAAGCCGTCGAGCGATTTGACTTTAAAGTGTTCGCATAAGGTGAAGGCCGCTTGTTCCGGCAGAAAGGCGTAAGTGTCGTAGCCGAGCGCGCTGGCAACTTCGGCGAACTGCTGCTTCTGCTCCTCGCTGACGAGAAGTTCTGCCGGCGCAACACGGGCCAATTCGTCAAAGAGTGATTGTCGATCTTGCAGCTGCGTCAATCGAAACTCGCCTGTGGAGAGATCTGCATAAGCGAAGCCGAAAACATTATCATCAACATAGACGGCGCCTAAATAATTCGCGCGTTTGGCTTGGAGCAAATCGAGATCGCTCACTGTGCCCGCGCTGATAATCTGGGTGATATCGCGAGAAACGATTTTCCCTGGCTGGGGTTCGCTCGTTTGATCGCAAATGGCAACCCGCCGGCCGGCCTTGATCAGCTTGGCAATATAGTTCGGGGCCGCATGATACGGCACACCGCACATCGGCACGCCGTTGCGTTTAGTCAGCGCGACATTGAGCAGGCTCGCTGCCTCCTTGGCATCCTCAAAAAACAGCTCGTAAAAATCACCCAGTCGAAACAACAAAAGCGTGTCGACAGGGATGCTGCCTCGCAGCCGCCGATACTGCTGCATCATGGGCGTAAGCACGTCCGCCATCGCACCAGCTTTAAATCAGCTAGCGAATTTTGCGAGCTTGTAATTCGTCCGCTTCGCTCGTTTACGACTGATCGCCTTTCGCTTGCGCGAGACACGCTTTGAGCTTCTGCGCAAGAATTGCAACGCCTGGTTCCCCTAGGTAGTCGCTGTGGTAGCCCGGGAGGTTGTGTACCGCGATTCCACCTGCGGCCATCCCGCCCCATCCAAGCAGCGGATCTGGTTCGAATAACTCGGCGGAAGGTTGACACTCCATGCGGAAGAGATCGATCTTCCCAGGAAACGGTCGCAATTTATATCGACGCCGCGCCGCAAGGCATGCTTCTCTAAGATAAATAAATTGCAGTCGGTACGGCCGCGGCAGTCTCCGAAAATTCCACCGCAAATCGAGGTGAATCAGCTGACGCTGACAGCATGTGTGGAACGCGTTCTTCAAGAAACGCCAGCTCACCACTCCCTCCGGCCCAATCGGGAAACGGAGGATCACAAGCTTTAGTTTATTGCGCAAGGCGAGATCCTTGCGTCGTTTCGGATACTCGCCGCCGTGCGAATCGAGAAGCGCGAGAAAGCGGACCTCGTCGCCGTCCGCGGTCAGGCGCCTCGCCATCTCGAAAGCGACCACTCCGCCAAACGATCCGCCGCACAGAAAATACGGGCCGCGCGGTTGATACAGGCGTAGCCCACAGATGTAGTGCGCCGCCATTTCCTCGACGGACCGCAGATACGGTGTTGAGCCATCGAGACCTTGCGGCTGGAAAGCGAAGATCGGGCGCTCGACGCCGAGATGGCGCGCCAGTTCGCGCAGCTCCAGTGCTTCCCCAGCCGCCCCCGGCACGTAATAGAGCGCCGGCTCGGTTCCGCGCAACTGCAGAGCGACTAGACAACGATTCGCTTCAAACCACTCTCCCTTTCTGATCAGCTCAGCCAGTTTTTCGACAGTGGGCGCTTCTAGTAATGCGGAAACGGGTAAGGTTACTCCAAAAAATTTCTCCACCGCTGCCAACATCGTCGCGGCTGCAAGGGAATCGCCTCCGAGAGCAAAAAAATCATCCGTCGTTCCAATCGCATTAATGTCGAGAACCTTCTCCCAAATGCGGACGAGGTGGAGCTCAAGCGCATCGGGCGTGTTGCTCGGCCGCTTTGCCTTGGTCGCCAATGTTTCGGCGGCTTTTTTCAAGAGTTGGACGCGATCTATCTTTCCATTGACAAGAAGAGGCAATTCTGGGAGCACAACCAGACGGCTGGGCACCGGCAAAAATTGCTGGAGCCGGCGACGCCAGGCAGGAGACGAACAATCCGTCTGCGGACACGGAACAACACAGGCAACTAATCGGTACCCGTCAGATGTATCTTCCAATGCGGTGACGGCTGCGTCCTCAAATAAGTTGCTCGCGCGCAGTGCCGCTTCCAGTTCTGACAGATCCACTCGCAGACCTCGGATTTTCACCACTTCATCCACGCGACCCAAATGCTCCAAATTGCCGTCGGGGAGGAAACGTCCCAGATCGTTCGTGATGAAAATCCTAGTGTCGGGTGCGCGAGGGTCGGGCCGAAATTTCTCCGCAGTTGCTTCCGGGCGCAGCCAATATCCCTGTCGCAAGTAAGCACTGCGGACGCCGATTCGGCCATCGCATCCATTCCCGGCTGGCTGGTCTTGCTCGTTCTCTAGGAAAACTTTAACGTCGCGGACCGCACGTCCGACCGGTACTCGCCCGTTCGGCAATACTGTATGTTTATCAATCATTGCTGCGCAGATCAGGCCGGTCTCGGTTGAACTCAGTGCGTTCAACAAGCGGCAGCGGTTTGGGAAACGATGTTGGAAAACTTCCAGGTCACCGCGTAACACTGGCTCCCCGCCGAGGCGAATTAAACGCAGGCTGGCAAAAACTCCGTTGTCGCCGGTTGCTCGCGCAAGGTGCCGAAAAACGGTAGGCACGGAGTGATAGACGGTGATGGCTCTTTCGTGGAGCCAGATGGCCAGCCGTTCAACGCCTTGCGAACGCACGTGAAACGGGCAGAGCGTTGCCCCGTTTAACAGCGCTGTGAACAGCGGGGTGGCGAAGGCCGACAGACTGCACGAAGTCAGCAGGGATAAACGATCGTCCGGCGTAAGCTGGATCAACTCCCTGTAAACGTCCACATCATGAACAATCCCGCGGTGATTTTGCCAGACCCCTTTGGGCGTGCCGGTCGAGCCGGACGTATACATCAGCCAGGCTCCGGCTTCACCGGAGACTTCAGGAAAATTTGTGTGCGCCGAAGGCGCGATAAAATCATCGGCCACTGGCAAAATCGACAATTGCTCCGTAGCAAGCGAACCAGCAAGGCCCACATTCGCTCGATCGGCGATCAGTAGCTCCGAGCGGGAATCGGCCAGCATGGCAGAGAGCCGTTCGATTGGATGACTTGGATCCAGCGCCAGATAAATCTTGCCCGTTTTGAGAACAGCAAGGATAACGGCAATCAACGCTGCACCATGTTCCATAAGCAGCGCGATCGGTTGTCGATTAGCTCCCGGACGCTCAAGAATTTGAACACCTAAGGCATTCGAACGCTCATCCAGTTCAGCATAAGTCCATTCCGCGCTATGGGCGCTGATCGCGATGTGGTCACGGTATCGGGCCACAGTCTGCGCGAACCGTTCGGGAATGGATTGTTCTGCTTCTGGCGATTCAGTAGCTTCGGACCGGTTCGCCGTCGCTGCGCTCGCGCTGTTCATTCAAGCATGTTCTTGTTCAACACCATTTTTCGCAGACGCGAGTCCGCATCAGTCACCGGATACACCTTGTGGGGCAGGATCGCTTCGGTGAAATCGGTCCGGCACGTGCCCGTGTAGCCAATCATTAGTTGGAATCTGGGCTCGATCGAATTGCGGCTGCCGTAATGGAAACACCCAGAGGATTCAATAAAAAGAACGGTGCCGCGCGGATAGCAAAATTCAATAGATTCCTTTCGATCCGCGACAGAGTAAATATCCTCGTCGCTTACGCGATAGCCACGTTGTCGGCTCCAATAGTTCAAGGCCCTGCGGGCCTTTTGCGAAACACCGCGCGGGAGAAACGTCCAAGGGCCATGCTCAGGGGTTGTGTCGCGCAGCAGCACAAGAATGTAGACATTCGGTAGCGAATAGTAATCAATGTGATAAAGCTGGCTGTCGTGAGGTTTATCAGGTTGATCGTCGAAAGTGGCGTTCGATTCAACGAACCGAATGCCCGACGGCAGCGTCGTGGAAAGCGCGGGGACGGACTGCAAATAGTGGCTGACGACGGAAAGCACATCGCTCGAAGTGGCAAAGTCGAGAAAAGACGGATATTTCTGCAGGTCCTCTGGCGTCCAAACATCTTGAAAATAGCTTCGATAAGCGCCTTTAGACGAACGCCGCTCTCCAGAACGTTCGGCAATAATTTTTTCCGAATCCTCTAACACACGATCGAGGTGGGGAAGGGACATTGAGGCATCAAGAGCCCAACCGTCTTTTATTTCGATGGGCGGGCGACTCAATCCGCCGTTTTCCTCCAGAAGAGTGCTTAGTTGCGTTTGATACAAGGCCCTGCGCCAGTCGTCCTGACGGCCGAACTTGAGCCGATTATAAGAATGAGCAAGGCGCATCGTGTTGGCGATGCCGAGGCGCGACATGTGGTTTGCATGAAGCCGTTTCGCAAACGGCCGAAAGACTTCATCGAGTTTAGAGTCGTTCATTAGGGCTTTACAAAAAATATAGCGATTGCATACGAGTGAAGAACTCGCGATTGGCGGGGCCATGCTCCGCGGGGCCGATTCCGGAAGCTTTCCAGCCCCCGAATGGCAAATCCGCCGCTGCATTGGCAGTGGAACAGTTGATCTTGAGAATTCCGGCGCGCGCGCGCTGGAGAAAATCTTCGATCCGCTCGAGCGACGTGGTAAAAATCGCGGCAGCCAAGCCTTGTTTTACACCGTTGCAAAGCGAGATCGCTTCGTCCCAATCCTCTGCTCGCTGCACCACGAGCACCGGACCGAACGTTTCTTCCTGAACGATTTCCGCGTTTGGATCATCGCAACACACAATAGTCGGTTCCAGCCATGCGTTGCCGCGTGCACCGTCCGATTTTTCTGAGAGGCTGATAACTCGAAACGCGGCCGCTCGCGCCCGATCGATTACTGCCTTCACACGATTGCGCGATGCAGAAGAAATGAGCGGGCCAATTTGCGTTTTCTCATCCGCGGGGTCGCCCCAGACCAGGCCGCGAGACGCCAGAACCAATTGATTGACGAAAATATCGTAAACACTCGAGTCGATAATGGCGCGACGATTAGCCGTGCAACGCTGCCCCGCAAAAACAAAAGCGCCTTCCGCAATGCTCGCGGCCGCCGCAGCTAAATCGGCATCACGCCAAACGATACTTGCATTATTCCCACCTAATTCCGCCTGAAGTGGAATGTAACGCGCGGCGCAGATTTCTTGCGCAGCACGGCCTGCCTTTGACGAACCAGAAATCGTGACGGCGTCGGATTGAGCCATCAATTCGCGGGCGGTTTCTTCTCCACCGCAAAGAACTTGCAAGAGCTCCGGCCGGTGAGTTGCTGTTGCAAAAAGCTCCGCCGCTATCTGTGCGATGCGCGAGCCAGGAATCGCCGGCTTCCAGATGACCACGTTCCCATAAAGGAGAGCGGGAACAATTTTACCGACTGGAATTGCAACCGGGTTGTTGAAAGGTCCGATCAACCCGATCACTCCGAGCGGCTCGCGTCGGTAGCCGGTTTTCTCAGGTATTCGATCCTGCCCTGGTTCAACCTGTCTGGCTGCCGCGCGGATGAGAGCAATGGCGCGCGCCATTTCATCACGTGCATAACGGATCGGTTTGCCGATGTCATCGACCAGAAGATCGACAAGTTCGGCTTCATGTTTCTGCAACTGGCAGCCAAAAGCTTGCAGCAACCCTAGCCGCTCATCGACGCGAACCCGCCGCCAATCCTGGAAAGTTTTTCTGGATGCAGTGACTGTGGCGTCAATATCGGATTTTCTTGCTACTGCCAACTGCCATATGCGTTCGCAATTTTGAGGAGAGCTGTGAGTCACAACCTCAGGCTCTTTATCGATGAATAATTCGCCCAACTTCGCCACGCCCTCAGCAATTGCCCTTGCTATCTCGTCCGACCTCCGAAAGATCACGGATCGTTCCTGCAGGTAACGCTTCGCGATTGCGGCATGCAACGGATCATTGCTCGCAGTGGAATCTTCGACCACAATGACGCTGTAACCTCTCGCGTAAGCATCGAGAGCAGTCGCACGCACGCACGCGTGCAAGTGCACGCCGGCAATGATCAATGCATCGGCTCTGAGATCATGCAAAACCAGATCGAGCTGTTTGGTAGAAAAAGCACTGAAAAACGTCTTATGGATGATCGGTTCTTTCTTGTGCGGACGTAGCGAATCGGGACAAGCGTGACCCGCGGAATCCTCAAGGCACATCCAATCATCATTCTTCTTCCGATGCGGCATGCGATTATCACCAGATTTGTTGACCGTGCTCCAAACATGGATGACTGGGACTGCGCTGGTGCGGCATACCTTTAACAGATTAGCTGCGGCAGCCACAATGCTGCCGGGATGCGGCTCTAAATCGCCGACACGCAGAAAATCGTTCTGGAGATCAACCAACAGCAGAACAGGCTTCATGCTCACGGACTCCCGCGCTTTGGATTTGGCGTGCCACTAACTCTGCGAACTGCCGCGTGCCCGCGATTTTGCAACCGGGTTCGGCTAGATCAGCGGTCCGCCAGCGGGTTCGCCAAAGGGCTCGTACTGAATCTTCAATCAGATGCGCGGCCGACCGCAGACCGAAGGTTTCTCGCAGCATCATTGCCAGAGAAAAAATCTGGCCCACAGGATTGGCCGTATCCGTTCCCGCGCGGTCATGAGCTGCTCCGTGATTGGTCTGATAAACCGCGGCGCCGCCTGCTGCGTAGCTTGCCCCAAAAGTCAGGCCGCGCGATCCGGCTAGAACGCCGCCGAGGTCGGAAAGGATATCGCCGAAACAATTTGGTGCGGCGATGACATCGAAAGTTTCAGGTTCTTGCAATAATTTGTAGGCCGCGTAATCGATATCGAGCAGCGAAACTTCCACTTCCGAGGCTTCACCAAGTTGGAGCGCGCATGTCCGCCAAAGCGAATGAATAGCGGGAAGACCGGAATTTTTGCCTATCACCGCGAGAAGCTTTCTCCTTCGGCGCGCTGCCGCAGTCGCAACCTCCAACACCGCCCGCACTTGTTTTTCCTTGTGAACAAAAGTGTGAAAAATCTCGCGACCCTCTTCGGAATCTCCTTCAGTCGAATTGCCCTGGTAAATATCCTGCAAATTTTCGCGCACAACCAATATGTCGAGCGGTTTTGCAGGAAGTTTTATTCGGCATACGTCGCCTAACTCCTGATACGAGCGCAGTGGATTGAGTTTGTAATACAGATCAAACCGGCGCCGCATATCGTAAACAAATCGGCCTCCGGTCGCGCCGGCCATAATTGCGCCGCCATCCGCGAAAACTCCGCGGCAAAACTCCGCCACGGCATCGGAAAGATAGCCGCCCGGCCATTCGGTCGAGCGCCAAGCAATATTTCCACCAGTTTTTATGCGGAAATCAATACCGCAGGTTTCCGCTACAGCATCCAGCACCTTACATGCAGCATCAATCACCTCTGGTCCACTGCCTTCGCCTTTTAAGATTCCCACGGGAAAACAGCGCAAATCTCGCTTGGAGTCGATCTGTGGGCTGTTCACGGCGACGAGATTAATAGCAAACGCGATCTGGAACAAGATTTTGCCATCTCAAATCAAGGACGAATATCATAACAGCCGAGACGCATTTTTGACGTGCAGAAAGATGAAAACGCTATTGCGGGAGAATTTCTTTCGCGCTGGAAGGAGTCCGCATCCAATTTGGCGCGTGATCGATCTGAATCTCGTCTTTCCTCCATCTGACGCTTTGCCGGTGCTATTAGCCTTGCTTCTCACTCCCGCTGGGAGCTTTTCGGCGACGCTCGTGCAGAAAAATCCGCCGGTCAGGCCTGCCGACGCGGATTCGCCGGTATTGATTTGGGACGTTGACCAAAAGCTGGCCGCCGCTTTGCCACGGAACTTCCGCACGACTGACGACCCGATTAAAGCGAACAAGGGCCAAATCCCTTCAGACACCGGCTTGGCTGATCTTCATGCTTCTGGCAGCGGCGAGTTTACGGCTGATGGTCTCAAGCTTTTGTTGGCGCGCACGCGCGGTCCTGTGACGGTTTTCGACTTGCGACAGGAGATGCACATATTTGTCAACGGTCTGCCCATTAGCTGGTTTGCTACGGATGATTGGGCCAACGTCGGTCGCACTCATAATGAGATCGAGGCAGATGAGGCTGCGCGCGTGAAATCGCTCGAGCCCGGGAGCAAAATTGTTGTTCGTCCCGGGGCTGCGATCAAGAAACCGGGCGCCGTCCCAAGCGCGCGGGAGGATGTGACAGTCGAGCACGCGAGTACGGAGCGTGACCTTGTTGATGCTAATCGTGCTGCCTATGTACGTCTGACGATTACGGATCATGCGCGTCCGTTGGACGAAGAAGTCGATCGATTTATCCTCGCTATACGCGCACTTCCGGAGAATGGCTGGGCGCATTTCCATTGTGAAGCAGGCCGAGGCCGGACGACTACTTTCATGGTGCTGTATGACATGTTGCGAAATGCGACCCAAGTCTCGCTGAATGATATCGTGCGCCGTCAGCGGCTCATCGGTTATGATTACGATGTATTGCGCCCTGCAGATCCGGGAAGCTGGAAAGCGCCATATACGGACGATCGGACTGCATTCGTCCGCGCCTTCTACGATTACGCGCGTGCCAATCCTGGCGGTAGCCCGCAGCTTTGGAGCGAGTGGTTGAAATCGCGTGCGAACTGACTGCAGCGCGCAAGGTTTTCGGGACTGGAGGCGAGGGGAGTTGAACCCCTGTCCTCGTCGCTATCCACGCAAACATCTACATGTTTATCCGGTGGTAAGTTTTAAGGAGCCGAACCTTGCGCCGGCACACTGCCGGCTCCCGAGCGTCCACGAATTTCCTTCACCATCCGGCGCGGTCGCTCCGCCGTTTGATTAGCCTGCTGTCCACGTTTGGCGCCGTAGCAGGCGTCCAGCTCCAAACGTCACGGTCAATTAAGCCGCGAGAGCGAGATCTTGGTGATCTGCGTTTATTTGTTTTGGTTCGGTTTTTAACGAGGCCAACGAACCATCCTCGACATGCCGCCTGCGCTTCAAACGATGAGTCGAAGCCAGTGCGCCCCCATTTTGTGCTTGAACAAATACAGTCGATTGAGGTCTTATTCAAGCTTGGCTGAACGGTTTTCGTAACTTTTCGCCGTCTCACGAGGTCTTTAATAGAGCAGTCCGAATGGCAATTGAAATAACATCCAGATCTTTGGCTGGAATGCCGGACAAAACCGCCTCTCACAAGGAGATGCAGCGGCTGCCGCCAGCCGCGACGGAGAAACGGATTTCTCGATCGTTACGACTGGCTCCGCGGTTAATGCGCCGAAATTTTAGCAGTCGCGCGCCCGAACTTTCCGGAGGCAAGGCGATCATCCTTTCAGTCCCAAAAAGCGGACGCACTTGGATTCGCACGTTTCTTTACGCGTATTTTTGCAAACGCCATAGCCGCGAGTTCACGCTCAAGCCGGAACACTACGGCGAGCCGGGCATTCCCCGACTCATCTTTTCTCACGATTTGTTCGAGCATCGGACGAAAGGCGATCTTTGGGACAGGATTCGCGGCAAGTATCTGGTCCCGAAGAAGGAGCTTCGCCGCGCAAAGATCATTCTGCTCGTGCGCGATCCTCGCGATTGTTTCGTTTCTCTCTATGTCCAGATGACGCGACGCGATCCTGGTGCGCCCTCGGATTTCAAACAAAAATCGATTAGCGATCTCCTGCGCGACAAAGAATTCGGCATCTGCGCGATTGTTAAGACAATGAACGACTGGCTTAACGAGTTCTCCGGTCGCGATGATTTCACAATCATCCGTTATGAATCGCTGCGCGAAGCGCCCGCGGAAAACTTTCGGGCACTGCTCGCCTTTCTTGACGAAACGGCGCCTGACGTGTCGATCTTTCAGGATGCAGTCGATTTTTCTCGATTCGACAACATGCAAAGACTGGAGGCAGCCGGCGCTTTTGATTCCAAAATCCTGCGCCCTGGCGATGTGCGCGATCCAGAGTCATTCAAGGTGCGGCGTGGAAAGATCGGCGGCTATCGCGAGTATCTTTCGGCCGAAGACCAGAAATATGCCGCTGATGCTCTGATCAAGCTCGATTCCCGCTTCGGTTACGACCCGCGCCAGACCACGCCGCAATTCCACGCGACGACCCGGGTGAAGCGCCGAGCATAGATCCACTAGTCATTTTATTTGCAGGGCGGTCGAATTCATACTTGCGCAGTAGGATTTTTCTGATTTCCTACTAGCCAAGTAGACATGAACTTGTCCAAACGCGGCGAATACGCCCTGCGCGCTCTCATTGATATCGGCATCGCCTCCGAGCTCGGGCGGCCCAGATTGCAAGTGAGCGAACTGGCCGCAAAAGAGAAACTGCCGGTCAAGTTTCTCGAGCAAATTCTTACCCAGCTAAAAGCCGCCGGTTATGTGAAGAGCAAACGCGGGAAATTTGGCGGCTATTCGCTAGCCAAGAGAATGGACCGAATCAGATTCGGCCCGGTCATTCGTTTGATCGACGGACCACTCGCGCCCATCCCATGCGTGAGCCAAACATCCTATGTGCGCTGCACCTGTCCGGATGAGGTGCATTGCGGTTTGCGAATGCTGATGCTCGATGTGCGCAACGCGATCGCAAAGATCCTCGATCGATACACGCTCGCCGAGATTGTTGAAATCACATTGCGCAAGCTGCGCCGGGACAAGGTCACGCCACTTTTTCTTCAACCATCAAAGCCGCTCGTATCAATTTTGCCGTCAGAATTAACCGGCAGGGTCATGGCCAGCCGAAATTGAAGACTTAAATAAGTATCCGGGAGGCAGAGGAAATAAAAACTCAGAGGAGTTTTCAGTAGAACCGAAAAACACGACACAAAGGAGAAAAACCATGTTTATCAAGAAATTGATCTTACGGGCAGCGGGCAGTAGCCTGGCTGCAATTATTTTACTGGCAGCGCCAAGACTTGGCGCACAGACGCCGTCCGAGTCCGAACGGCTTCAGAAACTCGAGCGCGCCGTTGACCAACTGCAAAAACGCAACGCCGAGCTGGAACAGGAAGTTGCCGGCTTGAAGAAGCAGGCTGCGGTTGCTCCTGAGGGCAGAATGAAAACGAAAGTCACTTACGACGGGAAGTCGTATGTCGAGAAAGCCGTGGTCGAAGAAGAGAAATTACCGGTTTATGTTCAACAGCGCGGTCCAGAACTAAAGTTGGTACTGGGTGGATACATTCAGGTCAATTTCGAAGACGGCGACGTCTCCGCCTTCGAGGGCCATTTCGGTCAGACTGCGCTAAAGGATCGTTTCCGTCTGCGCCGGGCACGGATTAATTTGACTGGCGATTTCGCGGAGAACTTCGATTTCAAAGTCGAAGGCGACTTCGAGAATAGTGACGGCCTCAACTCCGGTCGCACCGCCTTCGAGGCTAC
>Ga0193729_1000744_pt1 | contig 16869 bp, 12 predicted proteins | sample U1c2metaG_FD_143036 | JGI IMG/M metagenome (GOLD analysis project Ga0193729, IMG submission 143036) | Soil microbial communities from a riparian zone of the East river system, Colorado, United States - U1c2 | ecosystem: Environmental > Terrestrial > Soil > Riparian zone | place: USA: East River...
TGGTAATCGCGGCGATTAACAACCCCACTATTGCGCGATGTGTCTTCGTTTTAATCATGGACCTCTCTTCCTGATTGTCTCAGGAGTAGGTCGATCCCAAAATTACAAATTGAATACATATGGCGGAGAGGGTGGGATTCGAACCCACGGAACGGTTCCCCGTTCACAGCATTTCCAGTGCTGCCAATTCAACCACTCTTGCACCTCTCCGAGAAGGAATTTCGGATTGCGAATTTCGAATTGCGAAAATTCAACCACGGGTGTCCTGCAAATTCGAAATCCGCAATTCGCAATCCGAAATTCTAATGGCGGAGAGGGTGGGATTCGAACCCACGGTGGGCGTTAACCCACTCCGGTTTTCGAGACCGGTGCACTAATCCACTATGCGACCTCTCCGCAATTCAGGAGTCGGAAGTCAGAGATCAGAAGTCGGAAGCGATTCGTCTTTCAGATCTCCGATCTCTGACCTCTGACGTCTGGCTCTAAAAAACTCCTGCATCAGCTCGCGGCACTCCGGCTCCAGAACGCCCTTGATTACTTCAACCCGATGATTCAGTTGATCCGAGCTGCAAATCTGAAAGTGAGTATGAACCGCGCCCGCTCGTTCGTCTGTCGCGCCGTAAACCAGCAAGCCGGCGCGGGCCTGAATCAAGGCGCCGGCGCACATCGCACATGGCTCGATCGTCGAGTAAACAGTCGCCTCGGACAAACGGTAATTTCCGATCTTCCTTGCCGCGTCACGAAGTGCGACAATCTCGGCATGCGCGGTCGGATCGCAATCGGTGCGCGTGCGATTACCGGCGACCGCGACCAACTCCTCGCCGATTACGATGCAAGCGCCGATCGGCACTTCATCGCGCGCTTGAGCGCCGCGCGCCGCACGCAACGCCTCACGCATCCAACGCTCGTGCGCTTTCATGCGCGCGTCTGCACTCTCAGGCAACATCTCGGTTCAAACAGCGAAACTGAGACTATAGGTTTCGAAAAAATGAGTGTCAAGCAAGCCTTTCGCGAAGCTGTCGAAGTTAGAGTTCGTGGTTAAGAACTTCCCGAAATGACAGAATATACAGCGTAAACTTCCGCTAATCTGTGCCGATTCCGTGTTATTATCTCCGGCAGGATTCACGAGCACTCCACCTCGGACCCTTGGTCCATAATGGCGATTAGAACCGAACCCACGCAACGGATTTCAGACAAAGCGCGAAGCGATAGCGGCATTCATGACTCTCGAATAACAACCAGAGTGCCGACTCGCTCCGGGTCATCACCCACGTCTCCATTACCAAATCTGACCGCCGAGCGCGCCACGGGAAGACTGCGCCCCGTGTCTCCTTCGATTCACGAAACCGTTGTCCCCGATCGCAGTCCGAACATGTCTAGCGACGCGCTGCGAAAACTATCGCCGGCGGAATTCAACACCGCGATGTCCCACTTTTATCGCGGCGAAGTTCAGCGATCGAATGTTTGGCGCACGCGACTCGACACGACTACTTATTGGGCGGTATTCACCTCGGCGGCTTCGCTTTCCTTTGCCTTTAGTTCGGCGAGCAATCCGCACTTCCTGATTCCGATCAACTCGATCCTGGTGGCCATCTTTCTGCTGATGGAGGCGCGCCGATATCGTTATTATGAAATATGGGCCAGCCGCGTGCGCGTTATCGAAACCGGTTATTTCGCGCAGATGCTGGCTCCTGAGAGTGTGCCGCGCGATCAGGAATGGTCTTCGCACCTGGCGTCTGATCTGTTGACTCCGCATTTTACGATTAGCCAGTGGGAAGCAATCGGGCGCCGTCTGCGCCGTAACTATATCTGGATTTTTATGCTACTGGCCGCCAGCTGGAATCTCAAGGTCTATCTATATCCCACGCCGGCTGCAAATTTCGATGAATTCGTTTCGCGAGCGACGGTCGGCCTGGTGCCTGGTTCGATCGTTTTTGTTATTGGAATTGCTTTCAATTTCACGTTGTTCATTTTTGCGATCACGACGATTCGCTTGCGCGAAGCGACGGGTGAAGTCTTGCCGCGCCATCAGTTTTCGTTGCATCCGCTGCAGCGCGTGTCGAGTTTTGCGCGCGCCGCTTCGTCCGGAACCAGGGCGACCGTGCGTCGCGCCCGGCGCGCCCGCCATCGAATGCGCGGCTCGGCGGATTTGAAGAAGCTCGATATTACCCAAAGCCCCGATCGCCGGATTCATGTTTCGGAAACGCCCGATCGGATTCTGAAGTAACGCAAGCTGTCAGCTTGCGCGCAAACTAACAGTTTGCGTTACGATGCTCGAGCAGTAAGCCGTGAACTAGAACGATTGTCCTTCTGCTCACTGGTTACCGCTCACTGCAAACTAATCCATGCTTGAACTTGACGGCCAAAGACTGTCTCTCGCCCGGATTGCGGCCGTTGCGTCCGCTCAGGAATCAGTTTCTCTCTCAACTTCTGCGCGTCAACGCGTCGAGAAATCACGACTCATAGTAGAAAAGATCGTTGCTGAAGGCCGCACGGTTTACGGTGTAAACACAGGCTTCGGCAGGCTTTCCGATGTGCGTATTGATTCAACCGAACTGCGCGCACTGCAACTGAATCTGGTGCGTAGTCATGCCTGCGGTCTTGGTCAACCGCTATCGATCGCCGAAGCGCGCGCGATGTTGCTGTTACGCGCGAATGTTCTGGCATTGGGCTATAGCGGCTGCCGCGCCGTCTTGATCGAAAAGCTGATCGAGATGCTCGAACGAGGAGTAACACCGGTAATTCCTGAAAAGGGTTCGGTGGGGGCGAGTGGCGATCTGGCGCCGTTGGCCCACCTGGCCCAGCCAGTGATCGGTGAAGGCGAAGTGTTCTTTGATGGCCAAAGAATGGCAAGCGCTGAGGCGTTCGCCCGCGCGCAGATCGAACCCCTGGAACTCGAAGTCAAGGAAGGCATCGCGCTGCTCAACGGAACCCAGGCGATGGGGGCCGTGGGAGGTCTGGCTCTTTGGCGCGCAGAACGAGTAACGCGGGTCGCTGATGTCGCGGGCGCCATGACCCTGGAAGCCTTGAAAGGAACTCCGGCCGCTTTCGATGAACGAATTCATGCGGCCCGGCCGCATCGCGGACAGATGGAAGTCGCGGCGCATCTGCGCGAGCTGCTGAGCGAAAGTCAGATTCGAGAGTCGCATGTGGAAAACGATCCGCGAGTGCAGGATGCCTACTCGCTGCGTTGCATGCCCCAGGTGCACGGCACAGTTCGTGACGCGCTCCGGCACGCGCGCGAGATTGTCGAGATTGAAAGCGGGAGCGCGACTGACAACCCGCTGGTGTTCGCCGACACGGGCGACGTCATTTCCGGTGGCAACTTTCATGGCGCCCCGCTGGCGCTGGCATTCGATTACGCAGCGATGGCGATGACAGATTTGATGAGCATCACCGAACGCCGCATCGACCGTTTGGTGAATCCCGATGCCAACGAGAATCTACCGCCGTTTCTTACCTCGCATCCGGGATCGGCTTCAGGCTTTATGATGATGCAAATCGTCGCGGCTGCACTCTTGAACGAAGCGAAGGTGCTGGCGCATCCAGCGAGCATCGACAACATCCCAACCGACGGCGGCAAGGAAGATCATGTCTCGATGGGCATGACGGCCGCGACCAAGTTGCGCTCGATCGTTGAGTTGTCAGAAATGATGACCGCGATTGAGTTGATCTGTGGTGCTGAAGGCTTGGAATACCGTGCACCACTTCAGCCAGGTAAAGGCGTGAAGCGGGCTCATGAGATCGTGCGCCGCCATGTGGCGCGGCTGACAATCGATCGATCGATGTCAGCAGAAATTGAAACCGTGGCGAACGCTGTTCGGGACACGCAGTTTGACGAGCTTATTTAGGGACGCCGTTCATTGACTGGCAGCAGACGCGCCAGTCTTTTTTAAACGGATCGTCAGATCCAGCAGTGGTGCTTCTTGATCAATCCGATAATCAACGTCCTTATCTACATCAATTGGATCATACGAATGTGTTTCATTTATCCGCTTGACACTCTCTCTGAGTAAGTCATCTACAAAAACGTCGCCTTCGCGAAGCAACAATAACTGTTGTCTCAGATACTGTCTTGACTGTTCGTCGCCACCGGCAAATTTTATCGAGCGAATTTTAAACTGCGCACCTTCGTCGACCGTTATATCGAAATCGACGACGCCCTCCGGCGCGTTCTCTTTGACATGGAAAGTTGGTTGGATGTCCGCAGTGTACCGTATGTATCCGAACTTGCCGTAGGAACTTTTCAGACGCTCGAAGATACCCTCGCTGAGAGCTTCGCCATTCGCAACATCGCCAGTTTTCAATCCAATCGTTTCGCGAATTTGTTCTGGTGAAAAGATTCGCGCGCCTTCGATTTTCATTTCGCCCACACGATAAAGCGGGCCCTCTGCTACCGCCAGAACTACACGTGAACCAGCTTCAGTCTCCTCGACTTTCCCTCGGTTCACTTTGCCTTGCAGATAGCCACGCGATCTTAGGAGGCCCGTCAATATGTGGAGACAGTAGTCGAGTTCCCGGGGCTCATACCTATTACCGTTCGTTGCCCAACGATCAAGATACTTATTAGCTGTGTCCGTCAATTCTTGTTTTGAAAAGACCTTGTTGCCCTCGACATCGAGAATCGGTCGGGTTTTTTCTTTGACATCAGACTGCGCGACAGCCATGACGACTGCCGTTGGCCGGGTTGTTTCTTTGATATCAGATTGCGCCACAACACTTCCGACGGTTACGAGAAGCACGGCTAAAGTCAGGGTTAATCTCATCGATTGAAACGAGAAGGGAAGGTTTCTGGACATGACGAAGCCTCCTTACGACTGCGAGAATTTAAGCGCACGTTACGCTGGGGATGTTGTGATGTCAATGAAACCAAATGTGTTCGCCGGCCCGATTGACAAATATTATTGAAAGCTGGATTACGGGATTCTCGAAATGCTTACTGTGCAAGCGCGCCGCGAACGACGGTGATGGAGTATGGGGGCAGAATGACGCTGGATTTCAAACGCGAAGAATCGATTACGGTGTGAACCGGATCCTCTGCGCGAATCGGATATGGATTTGTAGCAGGTCCTCCGAGCTCGTACTGCTGCCTTGAGTATTGATACAGATCGATCGGCCCTTGCATCTGCAGGTTCGGCGACTGGGGATCCGCTCGAAAATTCAGACTCGCATCGAACGACCGGTTTGGATCTTTGTTGATTAGCAGCAGCGACCACAGGCCGTCCGGCCGATGGGCCGCGTAAGCGGTGACCAATTCATCTCCATTCTCGTCACGCACATCAGACGACGCCAGGAATAGATCGTGCGCGTCATTTCCAGGCTTCAGCCATTCCTGCGCCAGCAACCGCGCGCCCCAGTAAGTCGCCGTTGGTTTCAGGATGTGGCCGCGATCGTCACGGAAGAACATCATGTTGTTTCCGCTCGAGCACGGCTGCTCGTTGATCACCTGGCTCGCTTCATAACCGTACAGGTACGCCGCCTCGCCGCCCATGGTCAGAAAACGCCCGACGCTGTCCGCATTGAGAATTGCGCCATTGAGATCGACTTCGGCGCGGGCGCCAAACGCCGAATAGCCGTATTCAGTAATCAGCCAGGGGATGTCGTGCGACAGTCCGCCCTGCTCCAGTTCGTTCAGCGCGCTGGTGAGCAGCTGCGTCGATTCAGCGAGTCGCTGAGGCCGGCAATCATCCGGGTACGGATACCACTCGAACGAAAAGAAAGCGAACTTGTCCCGCTGTCCGTGACGCTTCAGATATTCCATGAAGCGATGCATCCATCCAGCCTTGCCGAATTCAATGCGGCCAGGCACCCCCGTCTGCTCGATGTCCTGCAGGCTCGGTCCGCCAAGTTGCAGCTTAGGATCGATCTTGTGAATCGCTTTTTCGAACTGAAGGTATAACGCGCCGTAGTGCTCGGGGTTGACGAATTGCCCGTCGGGTTCTTCACCCATTTCGATCCGCGCAAACGGATAGCCACGCGCTTTCAAGTAGCGAATTTCCGACGCGGCATTGTCGGGATTATCGAACAACACCGGCGCCGGCAGGAGCAGCGGCAAGCCGTTCGTCAGTCCCGTCTTGAAAATGAAATCAAAGCCAGGTTGTTCGGTGCCCGGGTCGCGATCGATTGCGCGATGCCAGGGATCGGTGGAAGAAACGTAGATGTCTGTCTGGTGTTTTCGCGCTTTTCCATGATCGAGCACGTCATTCAGTCGGCCTTGATTATCGAGCGTGCCCAGGTAGATTTCGCGAATCGCGTAGCCAAGCCGGTCGCGTATGTCTTTTGATCTCGGTCCGGTCCCGGAGCTTTCGTTCAAGCGAATACGAACATATTTCACTGTCATCGGCGCGTCTGCCAATTTGATCAGGACGTTTCCACCGGCGCCTCTGGCGATGTCCCCATACGGAAACGCGTGCCACTCTGTCGGCAGTCTTTGCGACAAATCCTCTTCGCCGACGAATTCACCGAACTCGACCGTGTAGTTGGTGGCAAACGGCTGCGCCCAAAGAATTCTGATCGCATCGACTGGTGTTTCGTTCTCGAGATCAATCATGAGCCACTGCGGCCCGCCCGAATTTTTTTCACCGGTGAAATGTTCGTCGAGATAAGGATTGCTCTTCCAGAATGTTCCCGGATCGCCATCGTCGATCCGCGAGTAGCCATCGTCGTTTGCCTGATCGATGGTGTTGCCGCGCCGCGGCAGGCGGTAGCCGTAACTGACGTGAATCGGCCGGCCGGGGTCGCTGCTTGAAGTCCAATACCCGCGGGCGTGTGCGGGATCGCTCCACGTTCCATTCGGATTCCAATGCCACGCTTCTCCCGCAAGCTCAGTTCGCAAACGATAGGTCAATGGCTTGAGCCCCGCCGACAGCATCGCGCTGATATTTGCAGGCGAGAGCTGCCGATCGGTTTCTCCCTGTTCGTGACCATCCACGCCGGCGCCGAGCGCGCGTGAGGGAATGATGCGATTTGCTGGATGATTAGCGTGGTTCCAAATTGTAATTATCGCCGTGGAGGATTGATCAACGGTCTTAGCGGAATTTGAAAAGGACTGAAGGAGTAAGCAAGCCCCGATCGCAAGCGCCAGTAATGGCGCAAGTGAGATTCGACACGGCGAGGGTGTTCCCATCTAGCGGCGTTGAAATTCCGGCGAACCAATCAGGAGTGTCACCAGTTCTGAAACGTACGTCGCAGGTGGCGGCGGCGCGGCCTTCGCGTCAAACGCCACCGGCACGTTGGGTGGCGTTCCGGAAACGACCGGCGATTCAGATTCGAAAGCTTTTGCCAGAGCCGCTCGGGTGTGGTCGGACACATCTCCAAAGAGGGTCAAGCCAATCAGCTTGCCCGCGACCGATGGGCGGTCCTTTCCATCCACATCCTTGAGCAGGGGATCGAACTTAACGCTGGTTCCTTTGATTCGATTGGTCGCCAGCGCGCTCGCAAAATTCAGTCTCACGACCATGGCGCCGCTCGACAGCCATTGCTCGGCTCGATCCGAATACCCGTCGGGCGTGATGCGGCCAAACAGAGGTTGGCCCATCCGGCCAATCAAATCCAGCACCGGCCGATCGCCGTCGGTTTCCGCGTTCATTGCCCGCATCGCGGCGGCGACGTATTCAAATGGCGAACGCACTTTCGCGCGATAAGCCGTCGTAGAAAAGAATTCCGGCGACGTAATAATCGCGCGCAACGTCTCGCGAATCGATCCATCTGTCTTGAGAAAAACTGCGGCCGCGCGATCGATGACCGATTGCGGCGGATCATCGCTAATGAAACGGCGAGCCAGTTTAGTAGCTATGAAGCGCGCCGTGGAAGGGTGCGTCGCCAGGATGTCCAGTACGCGTTCGCCGTCAGCGATACCACCGCCGGGCAGAATCTTATGACCGAGGACAATTTTCTCGCCGTCATCATGCAATCCCGGACGATAGAGAAACAGACCCTGTTCGTTTGGCTTCTGGATAGTCCATCCGGAAAAGCAACGCGCAATTTCCTGTACGTCTTTCTGCGTGTATCCGCCGTCTACGCCGAGCGTGTGCAGCTCCATCAGCTCGCGCGCATAATTTTCGTTGAAGCCCCCGTCGACACCCGCCGGTTTGTCTCCTTTGGCCGGATAGGGACGCGGCACGCTGGACCGCCAGTTGTCGAGATAGAAAAGCATCGCCGGCGAGTGCGCAGTCGCGCCGAGCAGATCGCGAAAGCGTCCCATGGCAAAAGGCCTGATCGTTTCGCGATCGTATCCGGTGAGCAGATAGCGGTCGTCATCTTTGTTCGCGAAGATGCTGAAATGGTTCTCCCAAAAATCAACCATCAACTCGTAAAGCTGCTGGTCGCTGTAAACGGCGCGCAAAAGCTTCGCGCGCTGCAGTTCGGTCACGACCATCTGTGGATTTTTTGGCGGCGGCGTGGGCTTCGGTGATGCTGTCGGCACCGCGGGCATCCTGGCCGCATCATCTTTCTTCGCGTCCATCTGCATTTCGTTCTGCATCGCAGACATCTTGCCCGCTTCCTGATTTTGATTGATCAGGTTGGGCGTCTGAGCCGTTGAGTTCTCAACGGTTTTCGCGACTGTCGGTGAAGGTGACGAAACAGGTTTCGGAGGCGTGTACTGCTCGATGATCACCGGCGTGGCCATTCCGAGTGTCGGCAATCTTTTCAACTTCGCAATCACCGCCGTGTTATCGACGGAATCAGGATCGAGTTGCTGATTAATAAAGGCTTCGACGCCCATCGCTTTGACCCGTTCAAAATCTCCCGGCCGCGCGCCGAAGGTGAGGCGCGACAACACGTGCGCCACGCGCTGATCAGGAGTCATCGTCGGGGATTTTTTGGAGGCACGTTGCGCTACGATCGAAACTAACCCGGACGTGCTTTGGAAAAACAAGGCGAACGCCAGCACGGTCGCCATTGAGCGCATTGATTTTCCAAACCAGCCGCCACCCTTAAAAGAGATTCCCGATTGCATGACTTTCATAAACTCCTTTGCCGATGATAAGCATTCTAACGCCTGGCGCCCCGCGGGCAAAACTTCTCCGCGATTCGCTGTAGGTGGCACGCGCATCTTGCGCGTGATTTCACGGGCGGGACGCCCGTGCCACTTTTTTAAATGACAAACTTCTCCGCGGTTCGCTTTTCTGTTATTAATTTACCCGCCGCTTATGAGTTCAGCTAAATCAATTCGCGCGCCGCGTGGAGCAAAACTTAACTGCAAAGGCTGGCATCAGGAGGCGGCGCTGCGCTGCCTGATGAACAATCTCGACGCAGACGTCGCTGAGAAGCCTGACGAGTTGATCGTTTATGGCGGCGCGGGCAAAGCCGCGCGCAACTGGGAATCGTTCGACGCGATCGTGCGGTCGCTTCTGAGTCTTGAGAATGACGAAACGCTGTTGATTCAATCAGGAAAGCCGGTCGGCATCTTTCGCACGCACGAATACGCGCCGCGAGTTCTGATCGCTAATTCAAATCTGGTCGGCGCGTGGGCCAACTGGGACCATTTTCACGAGCTGGAGCGCAAAGGCCTGATGATGTACGGCCAGATGACCGCCGGCAGTTGGATCTATATCGGCACGCAGGGAATCGTGCAGGGCACTTTCGAAACTTTCGCGTCGATGGCGGACAAACATTTCGGCGGCGACCTGAGCGGAAAACTTCTGGTGTCAGGCGGACTGGGCGGAATGGGTGGTGCGCAGCCGTTAGCCGCGACACTGAATGGCGCGGTCTTTCTCGGTATTGAAATTGATCCCGAACGAATCAAGCGCCGCGTGGTCACTGGCTATTGTGATCGCATCGCGTTGACGCTCGATGAAGCGCTCGATATTTGTGAAGACGCGCGCGAACAGAAGCGCGCGATTTCAGTTGGCTTAGTTGGAAATTGCGCTGAACTGCTTCCTGAGATCATTCGTCGCGGAACCAGGATTGACGCCGTCACCGATCAGACGAGCGCACACGATCCTTTGAACGGTTATGTGCCTGCTGGAGTCTCGCTTGAAGATGCTGCCGAACTTCGTCGCAGCGACGCGGCGGGATATGTGAAACGTTCAATGGAATCGATGGCCGTTCATGTTGAAGCGATGCTGGCATTGAAACGCAGCGGCGCGATCGTATTTGATTACGGCAACAACATTCGCAAGATGGCCTTCGATGCGGGCTGTAAGGACGCGTTTGAAATTCCCGGCTTCGTGCCTGAATACATCCGTCCGCTGTTCTGTGAAGGCAAGGGTCCGTTTCGTTGGGTCGCGTTGTCAGGCGAAGCCGAAGACATTCGCAAGACGGACGATCTCGCGCTCGAATTATTTCCTGACGATCAGACTTTGAATCGCTGGCTGCGGCTGGCGCGCGATCGCGTGAAGTTTCAGGGTCTGCCCGCGCGCATCTGCTGGCTCGGCTACGGTGAGCGCGCTGAGATGGGCGAAGCAATCAATGAGCTTGTCCGTCGCGGCGATCTGAAAGCGCCAATTGCGATCGGCCGCGACCATCTCGACACCGGATCGGTTGCTTCACCTTATCGTGAAACTGAAAACATGAAAGATGGATCTGACGCGGTGGCTGACTGGCCGATCCTGAACGCGCTGCTGAACACTGCGAGCGGCGCGAGTTGGGTTTCGTTTCATCACGGCGGCGGCGTCGGCATCGGTTATTCACTTCACGCCGGCCAGGTCTCAGTCGCCGATGGCACCGACGAAGCCGCGAAACGTCTGAATCGTGTGCTGACAAACGATCCGGGGATCGGGGTTGCGCGGCACGTCGATGCGGGATATGAAGAAGCGATTGAGACGGCGCGGGAGAAGGGCGTGAAGATTCCGATGATGTAGTTGTAGTTCAGCCCCATTCGCCTTATCATCCGACTGCTCTTACCTAGCCCTTACCCAAAAGGAGCGCTCCGTGAATCAACCAGAACCACAGGCTTCATCTCTCTCGACCCTGCTAGCAGAGATCGAAAAGGGACTGATTAAGATCCCGCAATTTCAACGTGATTTCGTGTGGCGCAAACAGAAATCAGCAAAATTGCTAGACAGTATCCTCAAAGGCTACCCGATTGGGACCTTTATCTTGTGGAGGACTAAAGAGTCGCTACGTTCGGTCAAGGAAATTGGTGGAGCTAGCCTGCCGCAGACTCCTGAAGGAGATTTCACTCAATACGTTCTTGATGGTCAGCAACGCCTCACAAGTCTGTTTGCAAGTTTGAAGGGATTAAAAGTCGACCGGGGTGGAATTCTAGAAGACTTTTCCCAAATGTATGTAGACCTGACAACTAACGACGATGAAGATGTAGCAATAGTTGATACGACTAATAAAGAAGATAAGACTTTTATTTCTATTGCAGGCCTTCTATATGGGGGGTTGACGTTTCTCGCCGCGTTTCCTAAAGAACATCACAAGCGAATCGAGGAATACAAAAACAGGCTAGAAACCTATTCCTTTTCAACTGTTGTAATCAAAGAAGCGCCAATTGAGGTGGCCACGGAAGTATTCACACGACTCAACGTCGGGGGCGTTCCTCTGTCAGTTTTTGAAATTATGGTTGCGAAGACTTTTGACCGCGATCGCGATTTTGATCTAGCTGAACAGTATGATGCGTTAATAGCCAAATTAAAGGACGTAGACTACGAGACGATCTCTGACGCAACGGTGCTTCAAGTTGTAAGTGCGGTAATTCGAAAAGAGTGCCACAAGAGAGACATTCTAAGACTAAAGAAAAAGGAATTCATCGAAACTTGGCCTGCTGCTATCGACGCAATAGAACGTACTGTTGACTATTTTCGTAATTATTACCGCATACCGGTTTCGAAGTTACTTCCGTACAATGCCCTGGTTGTTCCGTTCGCCTACTATTTTTATCACGCCAAGGATAAGCCGACGGGCGATTCGCGAAAACAACTAATGGACTTTTTCTGGAGGACCTCACTAGCGGGTCGTTATTCCAGCAGCCTGGAGGCCAAGCTGGGCCAGGATATTAGACGCATTGACCAGATATTGAATGGGGAGCCACCTGAATATGATTATTCCGTCGACACAAGCGCACGATTTGTTGACACTAACGGTGATTTTAGAACTGGTCGAAGTTTCATAAAGGCTATCCTTTGTTTGCTGGCTCATCACGAACCCAAGTCGTTTATAGATAATTCTGTTGTTCGAATTAGCAATGACTGGCTAAAGCAGGCAAATAGCAAGAACTACCACCATTTTTTCCCGTCGGCCTTTTTGCAGAAACTAGCCAATCAAGGCTTTCAATTGCCATTGGCGAATCATATCGCCAATATCACGGTGGTCGATGACTTCCTGAACAAACGCAAGATCCGCGACAAAGCACCCTCAGTCTATATGGCTGAATTCTCCAAACAGAATGACGAAATCCAGGCGACGATGAGAACCCATTTGATCAATTTGGATAAAGATGGCGTGTCGGAAGATGATTACCGAAAATTTTTCGAGCATCGATGTGAGGCTATGAGTAAAGAACTACGCAGAAGAATCATTCCGCGAGAAATTGATCAGTTAGGGCAGGCAATCAATCAAGATGATCTAGAGGAGTCGGAGCTGGAAGAGTAGCTGATAGCATAACCAGTGGCACCTGCCAACGAGGCCGGGTGAAGTTTCAGTAAGCGAATTGAGCGATGTTAGAATCAACCTATGACAGTCACGCTAAAACCAGATCTTGAAGAAGAGCTTGCCGCCCGCGCTCAGGCCGAAGGCTTGTCGACCGAAGAGTTCGTCAATCGCGAGTTGGAGAAGGTGATTGCTGCCGAATCGTTAACTACCGATTCTGAAATGGACGTCAACATTGAGAGACCATTCCACGAAACCGCGACACCTGAAGAATGGGTGAAGGCTTTCAAGGATTGGATCAACCATTTTCCTCTGCATCCCGTGTTATCGGATGAAGCAATCAGCCGCGAAAGCATTTACCGCGAGAGAGAAGATGCTCAATTGTGATTTGGGCGGTCGACACGAACGTGCTGCTGCGGACAACCGACCTCGGCAATCCTGCTCAAACTGTTGCTGAAGGCGCGATCGAAAGTCTACGACTAGGTGGTGACTCCCTTTCTGTTTTTCCGCAGAATCTGATTGAATTTTGGGCCGTTGCGACGAGACCGTCCGTTAACAATGGTCTTGGGCTTAGCATTGCCGTGGCTGAATCACAGATGAATAACCTGCAAGCTATGTTTGCGTTATTGGATGACACGCCGCAGATATTCTCCGAATGGGAAAGACTAGTTCGTCAATACCGTGTCACCGGTAAACAATCTCACGATGCGCGACTCGTCGCTGCAATGAAGGTACATAACCTTACCCATCTATTAACTTTCAACGATCGCGACTTCAAACGCTTTACTGAAATCACGGTAGTCAATCCGCAGAACATCAATTGAGGTTAGCCAATGCGCTATTTCATTTCGCTAGTTTGCTTGCTTTTTGCAATCGTCCCGGCAACCTTCGCCGCCAAAATCACAACCACCGACGAACTCGTCCAGGCAATGCAAACCAAGTACGCCAGGTCCTGGTACAAGACTGCGACTTTTGTGCAGAAGACTACGAACATCGACAAGGATGGCAATAAGAAAGTCGAGACGTGGTACGAAGCGATGTCTCTGCCCGGCTCGCTGCGAATCGATTTCACGCCGACCAAAGACGGGAACGGCATTCTCTTTACCAACTATCAGATTTATGTTTTCAAGAACGGCAAGGTTGATTCGAAGCCCTACGTTCATCCGTTGATGATTCTTGGTTTCGATATCTATCGTTTGCCGCAAACCGACGTCATCGAAAAACTCAAAGGACTTAAGTTCGATCTTTCAATCTTTCGCGAAGACAGGTGGCAAGGACGGCCGGCTTATGTCGTCGGCGCGAAGGCGGGCGATCTGCACTCGCTGCAATTTTGGATCGACCAAAAGAATTTGTATTTTGTGCGCATGATTCGGCCTGGGGGCACGGACGGCGTGCAGACTCAGGAGACGCAATTCAACAAGTATCGGAAGCTCGGCGGCGGGTGGATGTCACCGGAAGTCATCTTCAGCGTCGATGGAAAGATCGTGACGACGGAACAGTATTCCGAGCTGCGCGCCAACGTGCCGTTCGATCCGAAGCTGTTTGATCCACAGTCTTTCGCGACTGTTCATTGGCGAGAATAAATATTGCGCGGCTCCGTAGGAGCCTGATGTTTATAGTTCCGAACTTAATCAGAATGCGACCGGCTCTGTAGGAGCCGAATGTGGAGCGCGTACATTTCGCTCCTTCGGAGCTGAGGTATATTTTCTCGTAAACGCTTCTATAAACATTCCATCCCTACGGGATGTCTGAACGCCAGGAGTCACTCAATGAGATCCAAAACTCACTTTAGCTTCTTATCAATCGCGTTGTACTTCATGTTTGCCGTTTCGATTTCACAAGGACAGGCAGCATCAACAAAAACCGATCGGCCCGCGCCGCGCGCGAAAGACGGCAAGAAACTACTTACGGCGATGGATCTGATGAAGATCGCGAACGTCAGCGCGCCGCGGATTTCTCCTGATGGTTCGCGCGTCGCTTACGTGGTGAGCGAAACAAAAATGGAGAAGGACAAAGAATGGAAGACAGCTACGCAAGTGTGGGTGGTCGCGACGGCGGATCAAAAAGCCCGGCAATATACGCGCGGCGAAAAATCAGCGAGCGCACCAGAATGGTCGCCGGACGGAAAGATGCTGGCATTCCTCAGCGATCGCGAAAAAGACGGCGAACGGCAAGTGTGGATGATGATGGCTGACGGCGGTGAAGGCTGGGCAGTCACATCGCACAAGGGCGGCGTTACTGGATTTCATTTCTCGCCGGACGGAAAGCGTTTGGTGGTCACGTCGGTCGATCAACCCTCGAAAGACGAAGAGGATCGAAGAAAAGTGAAAGATGACACCATGGTGATCGATCACGATCTGAAGATGACCCACCTTTGGGTGTTCGATCTGGACAAGAAAGAAGAGAAGCGTCTGACGGAAGGCAACTACACAGTCAACGATCCGCAATGGTCACCTGATGGGACGCGGATTACTTACACGACGCGGCCGACGCCGAAAGCAGATGATGGCGCCTTGAGCGATGTCTGGATGCTGACTGTGGCGAGCGCCAGTAAAAAGAAGATTGCCGGCGAGCCGGGGTCCGCTGACAACGCTCGCTGGTCTCCGGACGGTAAATGGATCGCCTATGCCGGAACGAGTGATCGAGACCCTGGGCCATCAACCAGTTATCTTTACCTGGCGCCAGCGGACGGTGGCGAACCAAAGAAAATATCCCCACAATTCGACCTCAGTTTCGGGACGCCAGTCTGGACACCTGACGGCCGCGCAATTTATTTCAGCACGAACATCCGCGAGGCTATCGAAGTTTACAAGACGGACGTACCAGCTGGTGTTACGGCGCAGGTGTCGCGCCGCGGTGGTTCCACCGGCATCAGTGAAATCAGTCGCGACGGCAAGATGTTCGTAGGCACTATTGCCTCGGCCCAACAACCAGCCGAAATATACATGTCAAATGGCGGTGGGGTCCCGCTGGTAATTACTCACCACAACACGTGGCTTGCTGACTACTCGTTGGCTGAATCCGAGGTCGTGAAATGGAAAAGCAAAGACGGCACGGAAGTCGAAGGCGTGCTCACTAAACCCGTCGGCTATCAAGCTGGAAAGAAAGTGCCGTTACTTTTGAATCCACACGGTGGTCCAACGGGAGCATCACTCAACAACTTCAACACAACGGTGCAGGTACTCGCTGCAAATGGATTCGCGGTGCTGCAACCAAACTTCCGCGGCTCGACGGGAAAGGGTTTGGCCTTTGCGCAAGCAAACAAAAACACCTGGGGCAAAGGTGACTACGAAGACTGCATGACGGGTGTTGATGCGATGATCGCGAGCGGAATTGCCGATCCGGATCGGCTCGGCGCGTTTGGCTGGTCCTATGGCGGTTACATGACGTTCTGGATTGACACGCAAACGGATCGCTTCAAGGCGATTTCGCCGGGCGCGGGACTGACGAACATCTATTCGATGTATTCACAGACCGACATCCATCGTTATCTTAATTGGTTCTACACGGACAAAGCTCCCTGGGACGCGCAGGAACTCTACTGGGATCGTTCGCCGATGAAGTACGTCAATAACGTGAAGACGCCGACCATGATTGTTCACGGACAGGTCGATACGCGCGTGCCGATTGCGCAGGCGCAGGAGTTTTATCAGGCGCTCGTCGAACGCAAAGTGCCGGTTGAGTTCGTGGTCTATCCGCGTGAGAATCACGGCTTTACTGAGCCGCGCCATCAGATGGATCGCGTGCGACGCTACGTCACGTTCTTCGCGAAGTACTTAAAGACGCCAGTGGTGACGGAACCGGCTAAGGAGTGACATGGAGTCAGTACCGGGAGCGATAGCGACCGGGTCCGCAGGCAAGACTTGTAGGAGTTGTTACCGGGGTTGCTCCCGGTACTAATTCCATTTTGCCTGTGAGCAAAGTGATACGACGCCGGGTAGTATCTTAATTTGAAAATCCATAGGTCACTTTGGCCGCTTAGATTTACGATTAGGCCGAGGTACCAACCCAAGACCATGCAGGAGGAAGGGAACACTAGCCACATAGGCGAGAAAAACGAAAAACATTCCAGTGGTATCGCTCCGTCGGGCTCGGGTGGTGCAGTCGCTTTGGGCATCGTCTTGTTTGCTGGCCTCATGAGCTACGTCGCTCACTATTACGTGAGTGAGCATTCCGCCAGCATTAAGTTTTTCGCCGAGGCTATGTTTAGTTTCTTGACCTTGATTGTAGTGGTGTACCAAGTCAGCATCTATAAACAACAAGCTGACTTTATGAAGAGACAACTCGAAATCTCCCGCCGGACCTTTGAACTTTTGGAACGCCCATCTC
>Ga0193729_1000746_pt1 | contig 16867 bp, 13 predicted proteins | sample U1c2metaG_FD_143036 | JGI IMG/M metagenome (GOLD analysis project Ga0193729, IMG submission 143036) | Soil microbial communities from a riparian zone of the East river system, Colorado, United States - U1c2 | ecosystem: Environmental > Terrestrial > Soil > Riparian zone | place: USA: East River...
GCGGCTTCCACTTGTCGTATTGGTGCGTCGAAATTGTCGCGGGGCCGCTAATGATCAGTGGCGTGCGCGCTTCGTCGATCAGGATGGAATCGACTTCATCGACAATGGCGTAGTTGTAGCCGCGCTGCACCTGCTGCTCGCGCGTCGTCGCCATTCCGTTGTCGCGCAGATAATCGAAACCGAACTCGGAGTTTGTGCCGTAGGTAATGTCGCAGGCGTACTGCTGGCGGCGAACGCTCGGGTCCTGATCGTGCTGAATACAACCGACCGTCAGGCCAAGAAAGCTATAAAGCTGTCCCATCCACTCGGCGTCACGTCGCGCCAGATAATCGTTCACCGTGACCAAATGCACGCCGCGCCCGGTCAATGCGTTCAAATAAAGCGGTAAAGTCGCAACCAGGGTTTTGCCTTCGCCCGTCGCCATCTCGGAGATCTTGCCACGATGCAATACGAGTCCGCCGATGAGCTGGACATCAAAATGCACCATTTCCCATTTCATCGGCTGATCGCAGACGGTGAAAGCCTGCCCTCGCTCTGTGAGCCGGCGGGCGGCATTTTTTACAACCGCGAACGCTTCCGGCAAAATCTCATCGAGACGTTTCCACTGCTCCTCCGGCGTGGGCAGTTTAGCCAAGTCCTCCTTCCAACTCGCAGTCAGTCCGCGCAGTTCATCATCGGAGTAATTCTGAAACGTCCCTTCCAACTCGTTGATCTGACGGACGATCGGCGCCATTCGCCTGATCTCACGCTGATTTTTCGAGCCTAAAATTTTCTTTAAAATCCAACCAACCATTTCATATTAACTATCGTCGAGATTCCGCGGTTTGTCATTCGAGCGAAGGCGGGGACTCTCAGCGCGTTACCTTTAGGGATTCGCTGGCAGATCCTGCAGCTTTCGCCATGCTCGCCACGGCACGATAGGTCGCTCGACATGGCAGAAGCTGCCGCTAACATGGCCCCATGAAGAAAATCATCTCCACCTCGGAGGCCCCCGCGGCAGTCGGGCCGTACTCGCAGGCCATTCGTATTGGCAATTTCGTCTTTTGTTCCGGCCAAATCCCGCTGGATCCAAAGACTGGCGAAATCGTTCCCGGCGACGTTAATGAACAAACGAGGCGGGTAATGGAAAACATCGCAGCCGTGCTCCGGGCAGAGGGACTGAATTTCGGAAACATCATCAAGACGACCATTTTCCTCGCCAATCTCGCCGACTTCCAAGCGGTAAACGAACTTTATGGCTCCTATTTCAAATCGGACCCTCCGGCACGGTCCACGGTACAGGTGGCCGCGCTTCCCAAAAACGCGCAGATAGAAATTGAAGTTGTTGCTGCCACGAATGCAAACGGCGGACGGGCCATCGATACATGGGAATAATGCTGTCATTTCAGCGTAGCCGCGAAAACAATGAACGATGCGGGTGAGAAATGCCGCTAAGCCGAAATATGCTTGCGAAGCGTTCTTCGGGCACTGAGTTTCGCGGGTTAAGGAATGGAGAATAATCCAGAGTTGCCGTGGACGGGAGAGCGGTTTGTCCCAAGTTGTACCGGTCAGCTGCTCTATGAGCATACCGGTCAGCTGCTCTATGAGCATCTTCACCGCTACGCCGTTGCGGCGGCCCTAGCCGATGGTAAACGTGTCCTGGACATCGCTTGCGGCGAAGGCTACGGCTCCAATCTTCTCGCCGCGACGGCCGCACAGGTGATAGGCGTTGATATCGCGTCTGAGGTCATCGCGCACGCACGCCAGGCGTATCGAAAAGAGAACCTGATCTTTCGTGAAGGGTCATGCCTGAACATTCCTGTAGAAGATCACAGCATCGACCTTGTCGTTAGCTTCGAGACGATCGAGCACATTGATGAGCCGCTCGCTTTTCTCCAGGAGATCAAGCGTGTCCTGGCAGTGGGCGGCGCCTTGATTATGTCCAGCCCGGACAAGGCCGAATACACTGATCGCACCGGCGTGACAAATCCCTTCCACAAACGGGAACTATACCACGAGGAGTTTCTTCTTCTGTTGAAGCAACACTTCAAACGTTGCCGCATCGGCAAGCAAAAACTGGTTGCCGGCTCCTGGATCGCCGCCGACGACCTCGCCGCTGAGGATACCTTCGGCACCTTCAGCGGCGACATTCATTCCATTGCCTTTCGCCCAGGAGTCTACCGTGGTGTTTACTCGCTCGCCCTTTGTTCCGACGCGCGCCTGCCCGCCTGGAAGCTGGGTGTCTATGCGAACAGCCCGGAGAGCGAGAAGATTTGGAACCTCCTCGAGCGATTTGGCAGCCCGGAGAAGATCCAGAATACGGTCGCATTGCTCCAGAATACGGTCGCATCGCTTGAGCAACGAGCGGCGCGTCAAGCGGAGCTGCTCGCGCAACTGCGATCCCATCTCGGGCAACTAAGGAGTCAGTTGAACAGCAGTCAGGTAGGTCTCACCCGTACACAAGCCCGCGTGGATGAGCTGACGGGCGATCTGCGCCGGCAACTACTCGCGACTAAAAAGCTGACCTGGTTGCTAAGCGAAACAGAGAAGTCGGCTGCGCGGCTGCGCGCTTCACGCCGATGGAAAATAGCTAACCCGTTTGCCGCGCTCAAGGCGTTCTTAAGCGGTCGCGAAGTTGAAGGCTATGGGCATTTGGAAAAGATTGTTTCCGATTATTTGCAATGGCGCCCGCATCATCCAGAAGTCTACAAAATCGATGAACAGATCGGGGGACTCGAGCACCCCTCGCTCGGGTCTCCGCCACGACTCGCCGGCCCAAATGGAAGTACTGCGGTGCCAATCACTCCGCCCGCTCCCACCAAGCCTATCGAGTTCCCCGTCCGCGACTCAGTGGATGTTTCGGTAATCATCCCTGTTTTTAATCAACTTCAATTCACACAATCATCCCTCGCCTCCATTCAAGATAATCAGGCAGACCAAAGTCTGGAAGTCATCGTGGTAGACGACTCTTCCACCGACGGCACCGAAGAAACTCTCCCGCGAATTCCGGGTCTGGTTTACCTCCGCAACGAAGAGAATGTGGGGTTTGTTGCCTCTTGCAATCGGGGCGCTGCCAAAGCACGGGGTAACTATCTTGTGTTCTTAAACAATGACACCGTTGTAACGGCAGGATGGCTATCGGCATTACGCGAGACTTTCCAGTTCGAGCCGCACGCCGGCCTTGTCGGTTCCAAATTAATCTACCCCGATGGCCGTTTACAAGAAGCCGGCGGGATTATCTGGCGGGATGGTTCGGGTTGGAATCGCGGGAAATTCGATGATCCTCGCAAACCAGAATACAATTTCTTGCGTGAGGTAGATTATTGTTCCGCCGCCTGCCTTATGCTCCCGAAATCGCTTTTCCAAAGGATCGGCGGGTTTGATAGTCGTTATGTTCCCGCCTACTACGAAGACACAGATCTGGCTTTCAAGGTACGAGCGGCCGGATTCAAAGTGCTTTATCAACCGCTCAGCGAGGTGTTCCATTTCGAAGGAGCGACCGGTGGAACTGACATATCTACTGGCACGAAGAAGCATCAGGAAATTAACCGAAAGGCGTTCGCAGCGAAGTGGAAAGAAGCTCTCGCCACCAAACCTGCCAACGGCGACGTTGCTGCGTTGGAACAACTCCCGCAAGGGTATAAACGTATTCTTGTTATCGACAATTCTCTGCCCATGCCGGACCGGGACTCCGGTTCGCTTCGCATGTTTCAGATCCTCACGATTCTCTCTCATCTGGGACACAGGGTTAGCTTCATTCCCGACAACCTCGCCAACATCCCGCCTTATGGCGACGACTTGAGGAAACGTGGCATCGAAGTAGTTCTGCGTCCGCACATCAAAGACGTGTCCAATTATATCGAAAGTCACGGTCGAAAATACGATGTCATAATTCTAAGCCGCTGCGGAACGGCAAAGAAGCACATCGCAGCAGTGAGGCTCCATGCTCCTCAAAGCCACGTGATCTTTGACACCGTCGATCTACATTTTTTGCGTGCCGCCCGCGAAGCAGAGCTGACACAAAAAGTCGAATCCAGAACGCAGGCGCGTGAAACGCAGCAACAGGAATATGCCGTTATTAACGAAGCCGACGAGACGTGGGTAGTCAGCGTAGCTGAACGCGAGCTGTTGCTGCAGGATTTGCCTGGCAAACAGATCGAGGTGGTTTCAAACATCGTTGACATCCAGCCGCCGACGACAGATTTCGCCGACCGTGCCGATTTTCTGTTCATCGGGAGCTTTCTGCACCCACCGAACGTTGATGCCGTGCTTTACTTCGCCAAAGAAATTTACCCGCTCATTGTACAGCATCTGCCGACAGCGAAATTTTACATCATCGGTGACAAGGCCCCTCCCGAAGTTGTCGCGCTCGCGAGCAAGAATGTAATTGTTACCGGGGCCGTGCCTGACGTCCGGCCATTTTTTGAGTCGGTGAAATTGTCTGTCGCACCGCTTCGTTTCGGTGCCGGCGTCAAAGGAAAAATCAATCAGAGTATGGCATTCGGAGTACCCGTCGTAGGCACTTCAATCGCCGTCGAAGGCATGTCTTTGACGCACGAAAAAGACGTGCTTGTAGCAGAGGCACCGGCAGATTTTGCGAGAAACCTGGTGGCGCTCTACCAATCGGAAGAGATGTGGAATCGGCTTTCTGAAAACTGTCTAACGAAAGCGAGATCGTTGTACTCGCCTCGGGTAGCCCGCGAGCAACTGTCTCGGCTTTTCAGCGACGAACATACCTCTAAGTCCTTACACCGCCGCGCGCTGGCCGTCGCCGGATGATTCTTCTCGTTATTAGGCACGCCGTAAACGAAACAATTCCGACATGACTCAACCCGAGCTGAGCATTGTTATTCCATTTCTAAACGAGAAGAGAGTGCTACCCCTGTTGCGCGAGCGGTTTGAGAACATTGCGAAGCGATCGGATTTCTGGGAGCTAATTTTTGTTAGCGACGGTTCCACTGATGGTAGCACCGAGTATGTTGAAGACTGGTCGCGCGTAAACCCAGCGGTAAAACTTGTGGTTCTAACACGCAATTTTGGCCATCAGTACGCTGTCTCTGCCGGCCTGGCTTTGACTTCAGGGCGTTATGTCGGAATCATGGATGCGGATTTGCAAGACGAACCGGAGGTGTTGCTCGACATGTATCAACTTCTCCGCAGTGACAAACTTGATGTGGTTTACGCTGTCCGGGCCACTCGCCCAGAGGGAAGTTTAAAGCGCTTCTGCTACTACATGTTTTATCGGTTATACACATTTTTAGCTGATACTCCTGTGCAAGTGGACAGTGGGGATTTTTGCGTAATGACGCGACGCGCGGTGACACTTCTTTTGGCTTTACCGGAAAAGTTGCGCTTCGTGCGCGGGCTACGAGCTTGGCTTGGCCTGCCGGCCAGGCCATTTCCCATTTCCCGGGCGGCTCGCGCCGCCGGCCAACCTCAGTATTCCATTTGGCAGCTAGTGAAGCTTGCCTCAGCAGGACTTACTTCTTTTTCGACTAAGCCACTTCGACTAGGTCTGATTTGTGGCGCTCTTCTCTGTTTTCTCTCCCTCCTGACGGCTGTGGTCTACGCTGTTATCGCGGTTTTTACCAATACCCGCATCGCCGCACCGGGATTTTCAACCCTGGTGATTCTTCTACTGTTCTCGAATGGTCTTGTCTTTCTCTACCTTGGAATACTGGGAGAGTATATCGGCCAAATGTTCCTGGAGGTGAAAGGGCGTCCACCATTCATTATTGAACGCACCATTAACTTCGAGGGACAGAACTCGCTTGATGAGCAAAATTGAGTTCCTTTCACCGCCTAGTTCGGTTTCGATGGCAGATGAATGGTTTGATCTGGCAACCACGGATCACTTTTGGATTGAATGGCGTCACTCCGTCCTGCTGAGGCAGCTCAATCGCGCGCGTTTTCGCGGGAAGATCGCTCTGGAGGTTGGATGCGGCCACGGGCTGGTCCGCGAGATGTTGGAGCGCGACCGCGGAATTCGTGTTGACGGTTGTGATCTAAATCAGCATGCATTAGAAAAGGCGACGAGTGGTAAGGGGCGACTGCTGGTCTATGATGTATTCGACCGAAACTCGGAGATGCTTGGCGCTTATGATTTGCTCCTTCTGATGGATGTGATCGAACATATCGACGACGATTTGGAGTTTGTTAAGGTATCACTTCAACATCTCAAGCCAGACGGGCTTGTCGTAATTAACGTTCCAGCACATATGACCTTCTACAGTCAATATGATGAAGTCGCCGGCCACAAGCGCCGTTACGGTGTTGCTGATATCAAATCTCTTTTCCGCCAAGCACGTCTGAAGCCAATATCTATTGCACAGTGGGGGTTGTTTCTTTTACCTGCCCTCTTAATGCGTAAACTTATCCTTCGTCTTACACCACCGGAACACACCATTAGTGTGGGTTTCGTTCCGTCAAACCCATTTTTGCACGGTATCCTAAAACGATTACAAGCTCTTGAGACAAGTATCCCGTTCTCAATGCCCATCGGCAGCTCCCTACTTGCGGTCGGACGCCGTATGTCGGACGCGTCTACCTAAATGGAGCAGCGGACAGAACCAGCGAAAACGTTTTGGCAGCGGGACGGAGTTTTCCTTCTGTTATTGCTGCTGATTTTTGTCCTTCGCTATACCCCGTCAATTTTGCGTGGGGATTTGTTCGGTCCATTCAAAGATAACATTTGGATTTATGGCCCTATTTTTTCCAGGGCTTCAGAGATTGCCCTGCATGGCAGCTGTCCATACTGGCTCGACACCATGCTTACTGGATATCCGTTGTTCGATTCGCCTCATTTTTCCATCACTTATCCGTTCTATTTCCTTGGCTGGATCAATTACGGCATTGAGCTCGATGCTGTTTTCACATTAACGCGCCTCACCTTTTTCCATCTGCTCATTCTTTATCTCAACTCCTATGCAATGATTCGACTTGCCGGGGGCAGCGGTTTCGGCGCGCTTTGTGGCGCGACCTTGGCTTTGATTGGCGGCAGCACTGTCGGCTATTCGACCTGGATTACCATCATCGCAAGCTATAGCTGGCTACCGTTGCTAATTGGCAGTGCAATCTGGCTCCTTAAGAGACCAGGCTTTGCCAGTGTTCTTCTTTTGAGTGCTTCAGCCAGTTTGCTTATCATCGCGAGTCCGGCACAATCGGTGATTCACGCCCTGTTGTTCTGCCTTTGCTTTTTTGCTTGTGCCCTGCCGTGGTTTGCAAGGAACCAGGGGACCGGTCACGCGCTGAAGATAATCCTTTCCCTTCTGGTGGCGCTCGCATTTGTGACCGGTCTTACGGCCGTAGCCACGATTCCGATGACGATTGACACTGCCGGCATGATCCGGCATGTCGGCGACAGGACTGCTGTGATCGGACATCAGCGGATACCATGGCAGGCCTTTACCAGCGCTCAGCTTGAACCTGCTCAGCTCTGGCATGTGTTCGCCAGCTCCTGGCCGTTAGGCATACTTGGCGGTCCCTACATCGGTCCTCTGGGCGTTGCCGGAGTGACTTTGTCCTGGCTGCGTTTCGGCGGCCAAGAGCGGTTCGGCAAGTTTTTAGTGATCTTCTCCACAGTGTTTGCCATCTATGGTTTACTAGCGGGTTTGGGCACTCACAGCGGCATCACTCAACTTCACTTTCATTTACCATTACTGAACCGTATCCGAGAGGCCGGGCGTCACCTTATTTGGTTTACTATATTTGTCAGCTTACTTACGGGCCTGGGTTTCGACACATGTGCGCGGCATTTTCGGCTTCCTCGATCCGGCAGGATTGGAGCTGCAATTGTCGCCAGCGGCCTGTGGATCGTCGAGTTGGTGATTGCTTATCGCTCACACACATGGAATTGGTTCCCTCTTTGCGTTATCCCTGTCGGACTGGTACTCCTCCATCTAGCGAGAATTGGAATAACTGCTCTCGTTACTACAGGCCTCAGTTTTTCTTGTCTGGCAGCGGCGATCGCTCACAACGGAACCACCCCGTCGTACCTGGCAAGCTATTATGATCCCGAAAATCTTACTGCCTTACGTGTTATCCAAGGCTTAACCAATTTACCCGGGATCTACACTTCCAGGGTCGCTTTCCGCGACTCCGCCTTCCGGCCAGGCCATTGGGCTATGGATGCGAGCTTTTATGGCATCAGGAGCTTTTATATGAACATGACTCCGGTACCGTACGATCAGTATTTGGACATGGATCGCGAGTCCCTCCCCAACTACCGGGAGCTAATGGGCGCCCGTTACCTGGTTTGCGGAGAGAAGGAGAAGCCCCGCTCGGGTTCGGACACACTGCTTTTCCAGGACGGACAGTACCGCGTCTACAGGCTCGCCAACTCAATGCCGCTCACTGTCCTTGTTCATGAACTCGGCGGATACTACTCCGATGCCGCGCAGTTTTACTCCAGAATAAATCTCGGCTTTGACTACAATCGCACTGCTTATGTTTCACAGCCCGACTATAATCATGTTAGCGCTTTCCTGCGTCAACGTTCGCCCCTCACCGAGGAAGTCCCCGATTTTGTTCAAATCGTGAAATCTGATTTCAATAATCGGGCGCTTTGTGTTGCCACGTCTGCTCCTTCACTGCTGATTTTAAACGAATACTATAACAAAGCCTGGCACGCCCGCGTAAATGGTCGCGAGGTACCGCTATTTCGCGTGAACCTTAATCAGGTAGGCGTATTACTCCGGCAGGGTCGAAATATTGTTCATTTCGAGTATAAACCAGCATTGTTCTGGAAATTGCTGATTCTTCAGCGAGCCACGTTCGCCATCTTGGTTCTGACAGCAATTGCTGCCTATTCAGTCGGCAGGTCAGCGAGCCTGAAGCGGTCAAGTCTGGTAGAGACAAGGCCCGTTTCGCCAGATACAGTGTGAAGTCTGGCTCTTTGTTGATCCCTTGGAAGCAGATACTGGATTAAGAAGATGGTTGCGAGTGCCAGTGCTATACAACTATTTCCAGGATCTTATCGGCGGCAACAGATTGCGGAAATGGTTTATCGACACTCATGTGCGAGCGAGGGCAGGAGATAAGATCATTGACATCGGTTGCGGTCCTGGGCAGATACTGCCCTGGTTGCCATCTGTTGAGTATATTGGTTTCGATGTGAACGGAAGCTATATTGCTGCTGCCCAACGTAAATACCGCGACAGAGGAACATTTGTTGTTGGTGACACGAGGGCAATTTGGGACGATCCGCGATTTCAGGCGGCGGACATTGTCATCGGATTGGGTATCTTGCATCACTTGGATGATGAGCAAGCTACACACTGTATCCGGTTCGCTCATCGCGCTCTAAAGCAAGGCGGCCGATTTGTATGTCTGGAGGCATGTTGGGTCCCGAACCAGGGATTCGTTTCCCGATATGTTATGTCCCGCGACCGAGGCCAGCATATTAGAACAGAGCAGTCGTATTACGATCTTGTCCAGACGGCTTTCAAACACCCCATGGTCTGGGTCCAGCCAAAGGCGCTGCGAATCCCCTATGCAACGCTTGTTCTCGAATGTGAAAAATGATTTTGATTGCACACCATGATCGCAGCGTGTTAGCACCGTGAGCGATTAACTTAATGGCACGCTCTGGCAACTTCGGCGACGTGGTTGAGCGCATATTCCAAGTTACCACGGGCATACTAGCGCTGGCTTTTCTAGCGTCGGGAATCCTCTTCCTCTGGAACGGTCACGTTACTGTGACTGCTTTCGATATGTGGCACTTGTACACCGTCTCATTGAACCAACCGTTCTGGCAAGCTGCGTTATTGAAATACGGCAGTCATTCAATGTTTTTCCCGACCTTACTTTGGTCAATTGATCTTGCCTGGTTTCGCAGCAATCAACAGCTATTGTTTGTCATAGGATTAGCTCTGCTTATCTTATCCGCGATCGTGTTACTTGTCGCGACATGGCAGGATAAGACGATAGGCACGACAGCAAAGCTCATCGCTACACTGGTAGTCGTGGTAGCGAATTTTTCGATGACCAGAGCTCATATCACAGCCATCGGGCCGTTCAATTGCATATGTTCGCTCGTAGTCGTTGGAGCGCTTGCCGCCTTTTATACTCTGGCACTGATTTGCGGCGGAACGCGACCTTATTGGATGCTAATGATTTTGGTAGTGATGTCGGGATTGATCGCGTCATTTAGCTTCGGAAGCGGATTTGCCGTTTGGCCTACTCTCCTCATCTTGGGGTGGAGTGCGCGATTATCCTGGCGCACTCTCGGCCTAATTTTAGCCGTCGGGATTGTCGCGGTTATTACCTACGGTGTATTACCTGGTGCAGCGCCGGAGATTACTCCGGAAAATGCGATATCCCTCGGTACCGCGCTCGGTAGGTTCTGCAACCTGCTCGGCACACCATTCCTTTATGCGGCAGCAGCATGGAGTTCTCCTGGGCTCTCTCCCACGGCGGCGCAGTCCTCTAATATTCCGGTTGTTTGCGGCACCTTGGGCCTGGGGCTCGCGGCGGGAGCCGTTATGCCGAGACTGGTCCGACGCGATCTAGGTGAAAGCAAGCTCCAGTTCATTGGTCTCGCCCTTACGGTTTTCAACTCCGTAGCCATGGGATTTATAGTGCTCGGCCGCACCGCTCACATGCACGCCTCCCCCGGCGAAGTAGTTGCGCCGCGGTACATGTTTTGGAGTTCGCTTTTTTGGGCGGGTCTGTTTCTCATTTTCGTTCAGAACGTAGACTCAAAAAAATGGGCGAGGTGGCCGACCTTTTCGGTGCTGTCAGCGCTACCCCTTTTGATTTTTCCGGAACACTACCAGGCAGCTGCATGGGGAAGACACGTGCATCTAATAATGGAATCCGCAGCTACGAGTCTGATAAATGGAGTTTGCGATACCGATATGGTCGCCCAGATGTATCCGACCCCGGCCACCGTATATAGTCTCGCGAAGCAGTATCGCCAACGTCGGTTCGATATGTTCGCTGACGGCTTGCAGGATTGGATCGGAGTTTCAGAAACGAATTTATTTGGCGGCCATTACAAATCGGTAGAGTTAAAAGGCAGCATTGCGGTCCAGTCGCTTGTTCGGTGCGCAAACGGCACCCCCGCAGCGCGAGTGACCGGCTGGGCCATTGAGCGAGAAACATCTATTCCAAAGCAACTCATCCTTGTCAACGCCGGCGGTAAAGTTTGCGGCCTGGCACGGCCGACAGAGATACGCACGAATATTAACAGGCAGTATAAACTGCCTAAATTCGCGGCCAGCGGATTTCTTGGTTACATTCGGGATTACAATCCACAAACGCCTTATTTTGTTCGGAGTGCTGATGACAACAGGCTTTCCACAGAAACTCTTCGCGTTACTTCATCCGTACCGATGGCTGCCGGCAACTAATGCGAGGGCTGTTAGGATTGTTGAAACACCAGTCGTTCGTGACTGCAAATCATGGCGATTTCCGTGAACGTCAAAACAGCACAATCGGAGATAGGAGCCGGACAGCCCATTTGATAGCGGAGTGCGTCCTATTTGTAAGTTATGTTTTGGCCAGTAACGTTTGGTTTGCCTCCACTCGCTTCCAAGTGGTAGAAGCGGGCGTAGTGCAGCTGCAATCGAAGAGCATTGCAGCTAACTTGCTTGACCATAGCTGATGCCCGAAGCTCGCGTGGTGGAGAATTTTCTTGCTATGTCGCGCGAAACGACTGCCTGGGTCAAATGTGTTTCATACAGGATACGGGGCAGGGCATCTGAGACTGATTACCAAGCTGGCCTTGCTACCATAGGCTGATCACATGCAACCAGGGACGCTATTTTTTCAGTGCAACATCTGTGGCACGCTCTGCACCGTTGAATTAGCGTCGCTTGCACGCGAAGCTAAATCATGTCCTAATTGCAACTCCAGCCCACGCACTCGTGCTGTCATTCGAACCCTGTCCAGTTGTCTCTTTCAGGAGAACCTGATTCTCTCTGAATTCCCAATCCGCAAGGACATTAAGGGCTTGGGATTGACTGACCCAGAGAGTTACGCGTTACAGCTAAAGCAAAAATTCGATTATGTAAACACGTATTTTCATCAGGAACCGCGTCTCGATATAGCCTCTGATGGTATCGCGCCTGAGCAGCGTCAAGTCTACGACTTCATCATATCGTCTGAGGTGTTTGAGCACGTAGTCCCTCCCGTGCAAGTAGCTTTCGATAATGCGTACCAGATGCTGAGACGGGGCGGCCTGTTGCTATTAACAGTCCCCTACGGACTACAGCCGGAGACGATTGAGCATTTTCCGGAACTCCACGAGTTCACTTTAGTAGAACGTGACGGTGGTTGCGAACTTCATAATCTTACTAAATCCGGCGTGAGACAAACATTTCGAAATCTGGTGTTTCACGGCGGACGCGGATCAACTCTGGAAATGCGAGTGTTCTCCTACTCTGGCTTACTGCGTCTTTTGAGTGCCGCCGGTTTCGTTGATGTTGCAGTCCATAGCGCTCCGGATTTTCGGCATGGAATTTGGTGGCCGCAGCCCTGGAGTTTACCCATCACAGCGAGAAAATTGCCTGCTGGCGTGCGCCCATAAAATATGGCCGCGCTGCCCGTCCAATGGAAATAGCAACTAAGGCATTGGCGGCCTGATGAGAACAGAGATATGCGGGGTAGCGCTGTAAAGCCCCTGCGTCATGCGCGTTAGAGTGAATTCAAACTGTCCGCCGGCTGACGAAGGATTTCGCTTTAACAAACCTTCCTTTTCGCGAATTTAAATTTTTGAACGGAGCAGACAATCGGGTCAGGTAAGTGTTGCTCGCGATGGCTTCCATGAATATACAGTTGGATACTACGCGGGTTATGAATAAACCTATTTTTATAGTCGGGTCCCCCCGCTCCGGCACCAGTATTCTGACTTGGTGTCTGGGTCAGCATTCGAATATCCTCGTACAGGAAGAATCAGATTGGCTGGGCCCTTTTGCCCTGGATGTTGAGGCCGCATACCAGAGCGGGACACATCGCGGCGAACGTTCCCAACTCGGCTCTCTTGGTGTGCAGCGGCCAGAGTTCTTCAACTGCTTCGGCGATGCTATCAACAATCTCATACTTCACCATCGATACGAGCGAAGGAGAATCGCCCTCGAGGAGGCCATGGCCACCCCTACCTCAAATCTGAGGCTGCCTGCGTTTCAAATCGAACGGTTCGACTCTGACCCAAAAGGCCGCTGGGTTGATGGAACGCCCGAGTATTCCTTTTATATTTGCGGGCTTCGCAAATTGTTTCCAGGGGCTGTCTTCATCCACCTCTTACGGGACGTTAAGTCGGTAGTGCGCTCGATGCTCAAATTCGAACAGACCGGTGGGCCAGCTTTGGTGGAAAACGAGCAGCAAGCCTATGACTATTGGTTGCGAACCGTTCGCGCATGCTTCAAGGCGGAGCGGGCTTACGGTTCAAGAGTGGTTTACCGAATGCTGTATTGCGATCTCGTGGGGGATTCGGCCCGCACCTTGCGGTTGTTGCTCGACTTCCTCCAGGAGCCTTATGAGCCGGCTTGCCTTGAGCCCCTGCAACACCGTATCAACAGCTCCAATGTGCCGCCGGATTTTACTCCTGTCGATCCACAGACCGGTCAAGAAGTGGAGGCACGGCAGCTTGAGGCCGAGTTGATGAATGACCGCACGCCGGTCCCTCCTTCAGGGGCGATCGCTGCTGAACTGGAAGCGGAGTTCGAGAAAAGAGTTCACCATAATCAGAACGTGAACAAGTATCATCGGAGGGCCTTGCGAAAAATTGCGGCGCTGGAAAAGCAGCTCGAACAACTCAGATGTGAATCCCAAGGCCGCCTCAAGCCCTGGCAGAGGTGGATGCATCGAAGACAGCACCTATCTAAATCTGTTCGTTCTGAGAGGATTTCGCCTCAGGAATGATCCTGTAATGACAGAGCACATCGTGCCACTTAGACGTATTTCCAGATAATCGCCCGATTATTTTCGGTATCTCCTAATATTCAGGTCAATCTTACTGCAAGGGAGATAGTTTGAACGCTGTTTTTGACCGCACTGCTTGCATAGTCAGTCCCGGCTGGACAGCAACCGCGTTTGGCATATGCACGATGGTGGAATGAAATGCACTGTCGCCCCGGAGTTATTCTCGCTTTATCGAATCCTCAAAAAATTCCGCAAAACGACTTCCACAAAAATATTCACGCAGTTCGTCATAATTGGTGATCACACTACGCAAATTATCGCGACCAAGTCTCCGCGTGGTAGTGGTCAATTCGCGCGCTGATACACCAAGGAAGCGAAGAAGCTTATCAAGCTGGCTGCGTTCACCACTGATCAACTGCTCGTACGATATAGAAAAGCTTCGATGGCCTGCAAAAAGGACGGTAAACTTTGCTTGCCGGATGACTGTCGTTTCAAAATCTCTTTCGCAATCCACAGGGTCCAGCCGGATTGGAGGTAGCTCGGGAATTGATTGTTCGCCTACGGCTAACGTGACCCGTGTGATGTTCGCCGCAATGTAGTGAGACAAATATCGACGAAGCAAATTGTTGCGTCTTAGGTGCACAATCCGCAACTTGCGGTTACTTACGATCTCGTTCCGCACAGTCTCATATCCCGGCAAGACGAGCTCATCATGCTTAAGCTTAAACCCAACTGCCTTCTTTTCGTCCGGATCAAGGACGAATTTGTACAGGAATCTGATAGGATCTCGGTATCTTTCGGCAGAAAGCCATTCGATGAAACCCGGATCCTCTCTGCTTCTCTGGAGGTACTTGCCAGAGAGTCCGCTTACTTTGTCTGGAGAGAATACCTCATCATGTGCGCAAATCTCAGGATGAGATCGAAGTAGATGAACCAGCATGCTACTTCCCGACCTGGCAGGACAGGTAATCATGAAGCCATTATCGCGACGTGGAATTGACCTTCGCCCAGGGGCGGTCACCTCGCGTCTTATGTGCCGGCTTGCTCTCTTTGGCCGATTCAGCCGGTTTTGGTTTTCCGAGCCTTCGTAAGGAGAACTCGCTATCAGGTGGCGTTGGCGGGGAAACCGCACCGCTCGTTGAACGTGGCACAGCCCTACTTGAACGACCCGAGCCGCGCTCTCACAAAGAAAGTGCGGATACCGTCCCAGATGCCACGCTCTCGAAATCAGCCAAGGGAGAAAATGATGATGTGACATGACTCTGGACGGGAAAGCCGCTGATCACTTAAGCCGCACATGCAGCATAACCTACAGAGACCGCGACTAATAGTCGAGGTTCTCGTATTTGCAAGCTCTCCTGAACGGCCATTTGCTTACAATCAGTATTGTCGCGTTTCGCCATTTCGTATCCGCCAAATGTCCTTGAACGATAGAGATACGCACTCCGGTACAGGCGTTTCATTCTCGCCCATACCGGACGGGCGTTTTTATCTAGCGCTCATCGTTGGCCCCAGCGTTTCTCGCGAAGCGGAGATCGTGACGAGGTCGCAGCCATCAGCGATCCTTGCATCTTGCTACAGAGCGAATTGCAGATAAATGCTTATGACAGATACAGACGCGCGAAAGACATCGCCGAAGCTTCTGCCCATCCGGAACCGTCCGCTCACACCATCAAATAGAAAGTGCAACCGATAGACGAAGATCGAGCATTGCCCGAAGCGAAGCTTCGCGAGAAAAGGCTGTCCCTTCAGAAAGCGAACGAATGCAGTCATACGAATTTGGTTTCGCTTTCTTGGGAACTGCGCCGCGCCGAACACGAAGCTTGGGAAAATAAGGTCCGGCGCGCAGACTTAACTGCTCGTCTGAACGACCGCGACCGCTGGATTGAGAGTGTTGAACACTCGTGGGCCTGGAAAATAGCGAAGCCGCTATGGAAGTTACAGCGACGCTTTTCCAAACACGTCGCCGGGTCAATTGGAGAACTGTCCGACCTTGTTTACTCTCTTGATTGTCCAGATGGCTGGAACCCTTCCAATGGGGTTTTAACGATAAGCGGATGGTGTTTCGCACATGGTGGGCCGCAGGTAGTTGGGGTCCGGGCGAGAGTTGGCCGCAAATCCTATTTGGGCCGCTACGGGTTAATTCGAGAAGACGTAGCCCATAAGGTGCCGGACTATCCGGGGGCTCGTTACGGTGGGTTCTCGATATACATCCCACTGTCGCCTGGAACTTCGTCAGTGCGGCTGGAAGCGATTGGGCAGGGTACCTCGTGGAAGTGCTTTGTCGAACGTGCGCTCGAGATCACAGCTGAGGATGGCAACTCTGCCGCTCGTGAAATTTCGAGCGAAGATGCTCGCTCCGGTCGGATCAGTGCGACAGACAAAAGATATGGGCACCAGCTTCCGATCGTCTATCCCAGCGTGCGTGCAAATGAAGTTGTTTCCGGCCTCAGGCCTCTGATTGTTCATCATGCCGGCCGCGTAAAATCAAAACTGCCGCTGATTAGTATTGTTACTTGCACCTTCAACACACGGCCGCGCTGGCTCGCAGAAGCTGCCGCAAGCGTGCTTAATCAAACATTCGCAGATTGGGAATGGTGTTTGTCAGATGCCGGATCGGACAATCCCGAAGCAGGTGAGATGCTACGATCGATAGGGAAAGCGCATGACGCGTTTAAGGTGAGCTTCGCAACTCGCGCTAGCATGAGCGCGGCGCGCAATCGGGCTCTTGAGCTTGCTCGAGGCGAGTTTGTTTGCTTTCTCGATCATGACGCCCTGCTCCATCCAGAGGCGCTGGCCGCGATGGCTGGGAAGTTGCGGGAAGGCTTTGATGTCGGCTATTCGGATGAGGACAAGCTCGACGATGCAAGTGGTCTCTTGACAGAGCCGTTTTTCAAACCTGCCTGGTCACCGGAGTATTTTCGCGGCGCAATATATGTTGGCCATCTCCTCTGTCTCCGGCGCGAACTGGCTGCAAGTGTTGAATTTGATCCGGCATTGGACGGTGTTCAAGACTTCGCTTTTA